>OGYZ01000432.1_pt1 | contig 38406 bp, 27 predicted proteins | sample 1576681 | NCBI WGS metagenome assembly OGYZ01 (sample SAMEA3541480, study PRJEB24748) | human gut metagenome | biome: human gut; feature: human-associated habitat; material: faeces | place: China | collected 2012 | reverse complement strand
GTTGATAGTAGAACGTCCTCGCTTCTCAGGCGGCGTAATTTCCGAGACATAAATAGGCAATATCACCGACACAATACCTACGGCAATTCCTCCAAGGATACGGGCCGACACAAACAATGTAAAGTTCGTGGCGAAAGCTGTTCCCAAAGACGACAGAAAGAACAAAATGGCAACGATCTTCATCGTTTCTCTCCGCCCAATCCGATCCGCCGGATAACTGGCAAAAGCAGCTCCCAGAATGCAACCCAGCAAACCGGAGCTGACCGACCAGCCTACCATGGCATCCGTCAATTGGAAATAAGCTGTAAAAAAGGGCATAGCCCCATTAATCACAGCTGTATCATAACCAAATAACATACCGCCTAGTAATGCTACTAAAAAATATAATATCTCTTTTTTCATGGTTTTCTTTTTTATTTTCCAAGTAATCTTCGAGCGACCTGTACTGCTTGATTTGCATTTGAAGAATATGCATCAGCTCCTATCTTCAAAGCAAAATCCTCATTCACCGGTGCTCCACCCACCATAATCTTAACATGATCTTTCAATCCTTCCATCTCTACTTCCCGTATAACATTTTCCATATACAGCATTGTTGTTGTCAATAATGCAGACATGCAAATAATATCCGCTTGGAATTCTTTTGCTGCTTCTATAAATTTATCGGCACTCACATCTACCCCCAAGTTAAGAACTTCAAAGCCACAACCTTCAAACATTGAGGCTACCAAATTCTTCCCTATATCATGTAAATCACCCTTCACTGTGCCAATGACTATTCTCCCTATTCCAATAGCATTCTCATTTCTCATCAATGGCCTTAATAATTCTAAAGAACCTTTCATGGCACGAGAAGCCAACAGTAAATTCGGGACAAAAGCCTTACCCATTTCAAAACGAGCTCCTATTTCTTCCATGGCCTTAATCATGTATTGATTGATAATTTCTGTTGGAGAAATCCCCTCCTTAATGGCCATTTCTGTAACAGAAACAGCTTTTTCTAAATTACCATTCAGAATACTAAAATACAAGTCATCTCTATTTACCATATCTATTTCGCTATATGTAAATCAAAAACAATACGGAATATTTTCTGAGCACTCTCTATACAATCATCAGACGAAGAAACACTGTATGGATTGGTTTGCTTTGTCCACTTTTCATCCATAGCGTAATAATCCACCTGACTATCCGGACCTTGGTCAAAAAACGTCTTCCAACGAACATAATACACATCTTTCAACAAACCACTCCATTCCCGATGGGCATAATCTCTTAATCCTCCTTTTTCTGAAGCAGTACGATTTCCCCAAGTAGTGATTTGAACACGTGCATTCCATTCATATAAATCCTTTTCAGCTTCCGTTATTCCTTTATTTCTAGCTTGGGCAATCCAACTACCCACCTTAAATTCAGATCGTGTACTCAATAATTCATCTTGCAACAAGATTAAATCCAAGAACTGATCAGATAAATGCCGATATAACAGCTGGTCTCCTAAATAATAGGCTGAACGAATAGATTTTAACAGCAAACGTCCTTTTTCGGCAATCGCCTGACGTACTATATCGATTAAATCGTATTCAAAATTATTATTTCCAATAAACTGATCAGCAACTGAAACCATCAATCGAGCTGCTTCAATAACATCTTCTGGATCATAATAATCACTCATTTCCGACCAAGAAGACACTTGATATGCCTGTAACGACGGACGAGCACAAAAAACAGACTCATGTGTTCCCTGTTGAGTCGAAGCATCCGGACAGTTATAAATGGAATTAGACAAAATACGCCATGCCTGTTTTACCTCTTTACAGTCTTTTCCATAACGAGCCTGCGTATAGTGATCTAACCAAGTATCTTTGTCAAAAGCTTTATTTCGCCAAGGTAGTTCTAACAATAATTCATACATGACCGGATTATTTTCTATTCCTTCCGGAGTCATTCCTATGCCTTTCATAGTACCACCAAAAGCACCTTCCTGCGCTTCATAAAAACTTTCTATAACATGCTGCATCTTTCCATGCAAACCTACATTGCCACCATAATTCAGCAACATACAATATAACCAATCATGCTGTCCAAATCCAGATTTCCGATACCAGGTTGATTTAGGATCTCCCCATTGAGGACGGCTTTCGGAAAACAAATCCAATACGATCATGTCACCAGCATGAAGCGATTCTATCATTTGAGGATGAGGATTACTTCCCCAAGCCATAATCACCCATTTCGCAGCTGGATTGTTCTTTTTCATTTGTTTCATAATCTCTTCCCCAGATTTCTGAAGATCAACACCTTTCGTACTACCTCCCTCATGAAATGGATCCATACTATAATAGTTTGCTTTTCCATACAGCTTATTCATTTCTTCATAATAGATCGTTGCAATCTCTCCAAATCGGGGATCCGTTGGCTGCAAGAAAGCCGGACGGTTATAAGCACACCAAAGTCCTGGATTCTGAACATTCAACTGTAATTTTTCTTTCGCATCATGCGGAACCATACCCGAATAACCCGGCAAAACCGGTTCAATCCCGTATTCACGCATCCGCTTTACAATCTTCTTTTGCAAATCAGCCTGCTGCTCATACCAACTGTCTGGATTCGGACCGCCCCAACCTTCCAGATTATTCATCAACCACCAGGCCTGAAAAGCTGGTCCGGCTATAAAGCTATTGATTTCTTCTTTAGAATATCCTAATCGGTTTAGTACTTGATACCATACCACATCCGTTCCCGTGATTGCCAAGGGTAAATTGATTCCATGCAAGGCCATCCAATCAATCTCTTTTTCCCAACGTTTCCAATCCCAAAATGCCATTGTATAAGAATAGGTACAATAATTCAAATCGTAGCGATAAGGCAAAGTCGTCTCATGTCGTTCTTTCTTCAAGACCGGAGGAAGTTGAGATGGTAAATCGGCAGTCATACCATTCCATGATAAATGAATACCGGCATAATACTTCAAATACCAGTTAATCCCCGTTGCGATACTCACATAATTATTCCCCCTAATAACTACCTTATCCCCTTTTTGATCCAATTCAAAAAAATCTGTTTCCGACTTTTTCTGTTCAATCACAAACTTTTGAGAAGCTCCTTTATCAATTCTTTCCAACAATCCCGTAATAGGAGATGTGGCATGAATAGATAATGTACTAAACAAAAAGACTATCAAACAATAATACTTTGTCATTATATACTCATTCAAAATCAATATTTCCAATAATAAAACTCTAACAGATCGGTTCGTTACACTTTCAAAAAGATTCCTTTTCGATAACAATAGAACAGTATAACAAATATAATTGAAACATGAGCCAGCTCCAATAATACCGGATAATAATTTCCTATCAAATGCTCAAATCCATGTAACCAGAATTCGCGTAAAGAAATCGTATTTAATGTATGAAACAACATATAAGCCAGGATGGAATTCATACCATAAATCTTTAACCATTTCCAGCCTTTCCCTCGTTTCTTAATATCAATCCAATAATAAGACAATAGCATCAATGAAACAGAAATACCGGTTGATAAAAACATCATTGAACTTGTCCACAACCGCTTAATGATAGGTTCAATCCAAGATAAAGCAAATGATATAAGAAAACAAACCAATACAGCCAGTAATAAAAGTTGAATTTTCTTTTGTGATGGGTATGATGATTTCAACAAACAACCCGTAAGCACACCACTTAACACGGTTGCCGTAAAATTCAAAGTACTGTAAATCCAACTAATATGATACCAATCTGCAAAAAGGACCTCTCCAGATGCTGAAACTGTAGCTCCATATAAAAAACGCCCTAAAACAAAACGGTCAATCTGTTCTGCCAAATTATCCCCAGGAGTATAACCGCCAGTTAATAACATGCCCGTAGTATAAATAAATGGCAAGATAAAGAATGTAACCAATAACCCCTTTATCGGCATACTTAGAAACAAAATAACAGAAAACAAATATCCCATTGCAATAGACTGCAAGGTATCTGTATATAAATACAACGAATCAGGATTCAAGTCCAATAAATTTCCTTGTACGATAGCACCGAAAATCCAAAGCAAAACGACTCTTTTCAATACTCGATAAACCAATTTACCAGATATTCTTTCTTCCTTTCTTTTATATTTTGCCATAGCATAAGGAATAGATGTTCCCGCCATAAACAAAAACAAAGGCATTACCTGATCCCACAAATGGAATCCTTCCCACTCAACGTGAGTAAATAATGTATCAAAAACTGCTTTAAGCCAACTATTTTCACCTGTTGCTCGAGCCAAGTACATGAAAACCGATTGAAAACCAACCAAGATAAACAAATCCAGACCTCGTAAAACATCCAATGATTCAAGACGTTCCTTTTGCATAGTAACTATATTTAATTATAAAAGAGGTATGTCTAAGAATATATATTTATTCATTCAACACACCTCTATGTTATTTATCTAAAATCAATAATTAGGATTCTGAACTAATATACCTCCTGCCTTATCTATTTCACTTTGTGGTAAAGGCCAATAATAAAATTTCTCTTCAAATTTGGGCTGATAATCTACATACTTAGGATCTTTTATATTTTCTATTTCATCCAAAATATGCCATCTTTTCATTTCAAAATAACGTAATCCCTCTAAAGCTGTTTCAACACGCCATTCATGCCTAATTTTATGACGCATTTCGTCTTGTGTCAATCCCTCTTTTAAATCTTTTTGTCCGGCACGCCGTCTGATAGAATTGATTGCATCATACACTTTTGTAGTAGGTCCATTAACTTCATTCTCGGCTTCAGCTATCATCAGCAATACATAACCATATCGCATGTGAATCATATCTTGCGGACTAACAGAGCCATCCAACAAATCCCCTTTCTTTAAAGTTAGATCACGCTGTAAGTATTTATAACAACCAAAACCTGTAAAATCTATTTCTCCTACAATAGCTCTAATTTCAGGAAATGGTTTCATAGAATGAAATATAGTCGCTTTTAATCTTTTATCCCGACCTTCAAACAACTTTGCTCGTTCTTGAGCTGCTGCCACATCATCTGCTCCATTCAGAACTTCCTCATTTATAGACTGAGCTGCAGCTGAACCTTTCCATTCGCCTTCTCCCTCCAATTCAAACTCATCTATCAAATTTCTTAAAGGACAATACATAAGCCAATTTGTCATATACATATCATAACCAGATGCTGCATTCGGAGCCAAATTCTTGACAGAGAACATGATTTCCGGACTATCTTCTTGCTTACTATCCTCAAATAAATCAGCATATTCTGATTGTAATGAATATCCCTTTATAGACTCTAAAATAGATATAATTTCAGTCATTTCCTGTTTATCTGGAACTCCCTGCTTATAAGCATGTTGTAACATTAACTTTGCTTTAAATGCTTTTGCCGCTCCTTTCGTAATGTGACCTGCACTCTCAGAATACGTAATATCTGGCAAATTCTCTATCGCTTTATCATAATCTTGCATAATTAACTCATAAACTGTTTCTGCAGATTCTTTTGGAATATACTGTTCATCCATGGTTAGTACCTTATTTACTACCGGAACATCTCCGTAAAGCAAATAAACCCAAGAGTGATGATAAGCCCTAAAGAAGAGACCTTCCCCCATTAATTTGTTTTTTACATCAACTGATAATGTCGTATTTTTTTCTACTTCTTGCAAAAACAAATTTACCCTAGCAATTGAAGAATAAGCATTTTTAAAAATATCAGAAATATAACCACCCATATTTGAATCTATATTTCCACGACATATATCACCACTCTTTCCTTCATTATGACCAGCATACATATTGTCTGAAAGAGCATCAAATAATCCAAACTGCTCATTAAAATAAACATTACTACGCATCTGACCATATATTCCGGCTAAAGCCATATTAAAATCATTTTCTGTTTTCCAGAAAGTTGTTTCTGAAGGTTGCGTAGTCGGATTTAAATCTAAAAAATCTCCACATGAAAAAAGTGGAAGAAGCAAAGCGACAGCCGCGACTGTATATATTTTTATTTTTTTCATTGTTTATCTAAATTAAAATTCAACATTTACACCCAATGATAATATTCGGTTTTGAGGATATGCTAAAAAAGAACCATCTTTGTCATTCTCTGGATCTAGACCTTCATACGGAGTAAAGGTTAATAAATTATCCCCACTAAAGAATATCTTTAATCTATTAACAGCTAATTTCTTTGTCCATTCAGATGGGAAAGTATAACCAAACATCAAATTCTTTAATCTTAAATACGATGCATTTCTTAAATAATATGAACTCGCTCTTGTATTCCGAGTTCCTCCCATATCATAATACAAACGAGGATTTGTTGCATTTTCCGGATTTTCTTCAGTCCACATTCCATCTAAATAATCTTTTGGTATACCACAATACGAACCAAAAGGAACAACTCCTGCACCTGCTCCTACATAAGTATATTTTCCTGCTACCCCCTGAAACATAAGAGACAAATCAAATCCTTTCCAGCTTAAACCAGCATTAAACGAATATTCAAATTTAGGGAATCGTCCGTTCATAACCACTCGGTCATTATAATCAATCACTCCATTATTATCCACATCCCGATAACGAATATCTCCAGGGCGAGTATTATCACTAAACTGCTTAGGAGCAGCATCAATCTCCGCCTGATCGGCAAATATACCTATAGCTTCAAGCATATAATATGAGTTATACGGTATACCTTCTCGTAAAATCGAAAAACTTTTTATCTCATCTGCTCCAAAATGGGTTAATTTATTTCTATATCGATCAATATAAAAACCTAAGTTATATTGCAAACCTTCCATTGCCCCATTTTTGATATAGTCATTCCAATTCACAGCTAATTCTATACCCGTATTTTGCATTTCTCCATCATTAACATACGGAGCTTCCAAACCAACAAAATTAGATAACTGAGCTTGTCTTAGAATGTCGGTAGTCTGCTTCTTGTACCAATCAAATGTCAAGTTTAATTTGTTAAACAAAGATATTTCAGCTCCTACATCTGTTATTGTTGTAGTTTCCCACTTTAGATTTCTATTGATATATTTCTTTTGAGCAACTCCCTGTGTTAAAGTATTGTTATCAAATGAATAACTATCTGTCAAATCAACAATTGCCTGATAAGGATATAAACCGATATTCTGATTTCCTAATTGTCCCCAAGAGCCTCTTACCTTTAGATTTGATAACCAATCCAAATTCAAGTCTTTAATAAAATCCTCTTCTGTAAGTCTATAGCCTAAAGAAAATGAAGGGAACCATCCCCAACGACTTTCACTGGCAATACGAGAAGTTCCATCTAAACGGGTATTAACTTCCACCATATACTTACCCTTATAATCATAGTTTAGACGGAAAAAACCAGAGCGAATAGCCCACTCTTCTTTATAACCTGAATTTTCCATATTTTCATTAGATCCAGCGTCTAATTCAGGTAAAACGAACTGATAATCTCTACGTTTTGCCCAAATTACATTTCTCTCGTTCTTTTCCTGATTATATCCAAGCATCAGTTTAAAATTATGATCTTCTTTCAGTTGAAAAACATATTCCATATACGTATAGAAATTCAGATAAAGATTCTGATCATCTTCTACTTGTAAACCCGGAATAAAACCTCCACCCAAATCCATATTACGTGAAAATTCTTTAGAGTGGTAATCGTAAAGAGGTACTTTTTCGCCCGACCAATCGTGCAATTTATCATCAGATAACCTTCCTGCCATTTTTGCATGCCAAGTAAAACCTTTGAATGGGGTTAAATTAAAAAATACCTGTCCATTCATATCATACGTCTTATGGCGAGCCATAATATCATAATCAATCATAGCCAACATATTCTTATTCCCAGATTCAATTTCCGGATAAGCTGCTATTGTGTACTTTTTTATACCCGAACCGTCATCTGGAAGCCAAGGCATTGCTGTCGGAGCTTGAGCTAAAGTACATAAAAAAGCATCATCTATACCATTTCTAGGTTCTTCCCTTTCACTATAATTAGCACTTATATATGTCCCTACTTGCAGCCATTTTGTCAATTGAGAATTCAAGTTTAACGAGAAATTATATTTATTATAATCAAAACCACGCATAGTTCCTGGCTGATCTGCTAAATTTAAAGTGATATTATAATCTGTTTTTTCAGAACTTCCACATAAAGACAAATTATGATTTTGAACAAAGGCAGGATTAAACATATAATCCACCCAATCAAAACTAGGATACTCTATAGAACCATTACTATTTCTATATTTCTCAATTTCCTTCTCATCATATAAACCACCTAACTGGGAATTTATCTTAGCAATATTATACAGTTCCATATATTCTGCCGAATTTGTCACCATATCTAACATTCTAGTTGGTGTATAAACAGAAAAATTCCCAGAATATGTTGCTGAAAACTTTTTACCATCTGCTCCTTTTTTGGTTGTTACTAAAATAACCCCATTAGCTGCACGAGATCCATAAATAGAAGCTGAAGAAGCATCTTTAAGTACGGATACACTTTCAATGATAGAAGGATCCAATGAAGACAATGAACCAGGTACACCATTGACTAAAACCAACGGATCAGAACCAGCATCAGAATATGTTCCTTGACCACGAATTCTAAATGAGGTATTATCTCCTCCAGGTTGACCGGATTTCTGAACAACACTTAATCCTGGAACTTGACCTTGTAACATATTTTCTGCATTAAGAACTGGACGTTTCGTCAAATCATCCCCAGCAACAGCTGTTACAGCCCCAGTTAAATTCACCTTTTTCTGCGTACCGAAACCAACGACCACCAATTCATCCAAAGCTTCCGCATCTTCTTTCATAGTAATAGACAAAGAAGTTTGATTCCCAACTTTGATTTCTTGGTCACTAAATCCGATATAAGAAACAACTAAAGTTGCACCTTCTTCTACATCCAATGTGAATTTACCATCCATATCGGTAATCGTACCGTTAGTAGTTCCTTTTATCATCACATTGGCTCCGATTACCGGCATGCCCGTGGCATCTAATATGGTTCCTGTGATTTTTTTAGTTTGCTGCCTCTCTTGGCTAACAGTTATCGGACTATCCGTTATTAGCTTGTCCGCTAATAGTGGTTGCAAAACTGTTGGAAATAAAAACAGTCCCACTAATAATTGCTTTTTCATGATACAAACTTTTTATTAAATTAAATATATACTTTATTCTTTTCGCAAATAAATATTATTTTGTTTGTATTCAGATTCAATAAAATGCTGTAGCACTATTTCTAACGTTTTACCAATAAATACAGATTTATTTTTTCAACACCATCTTGCGGCATCGTCCTTGCCGATACGAAAGATGCAGAAATGGAGAACATCAGGAAAACTCTTATTTTTCTAACGAATATTTCTTATTTATATCTTATTTATTAATTGCTTCACCAATGTGAATTAATTAATTCACAATTATGATTTTATTAATTTACCAATATGAATTGATTGCATCACATTGGTGAATTAAATAATATATAACTGTTTTTTCAAGAGTTTTATATGATGTTTACATTAATTTCCAGCTGTTTTTCAATAGATTAGATTCTTGTATATTTATTTGCAAATCACAAGTGTATAGGCTTATTTTTGTCTCAAAACAAAAAATTCCCTCCTATCACCCGTTTCTGGATTATATGAAACATTTACCCCAATGGGATGGTCAGGACAGAATAACCGCCCTGGCAAAAAGGATTTCGAACGATATGCTTTGGATACAAGGTTTCCGATTATGGATGTTGGGAATGGCGGCACAATGGACAGGGAAAGAAATGATCCATGCCAACGCGCTGGCTCCCTTATTAATCAGTCGTCAACAGGGATTACAAAAATCCACCTTCTGTAAACTTTTTATAGAATGCATCCATACCCATTATGGTAATTTATATCGGGTGGTTTCACACCCTTCACAGTAATTCGCTGAATACTATTTATATAGTGGGGTGTGTGAACCCTTGTTTGAAATTTGGGATATGGGGGAATGGGAGGTTTTAGGAGATAATATATATCTTCTTGCTATATTGAGAAGTCATATTTACATGTTCGCCCACTTCACCGTCGATAAAGACGAGGGCGCAGATGCTGGCGGGGGCGTGTAAATGAAAGAGCCTCTGTTTCTTATACAGTTTTGTATAGAGACAGAGGCTTTTCTCATGAAAACTTATATGCTCACTTTACACACAATGTTCCAGCTATTTTCCCATTTGAAGATTTCATTTGAACGCGTAACACGCAACCATTATTCGCTTGAATTCCTTCCGGTAGTTGGAAAGTGCAAATTTGACTATTTCCAGCTTTTTCTATTTTATCTCCTGAAGAAATGATTTTTCCATCAGCTTCCAGCTCATAATGAAGAATTTCAACATCATTATTACCTCTCACCAAATCCCATTGGAGGCCTTTCAAGTTCTTTAACAGACGTGCAGGGACTTGATAAGTAAACATTTTTTCTTCCCCTTCTTTCAGATTCCAAAAACCTAACATATTGGGTTGATCATTTTTCAAATCCGCCGCAGAAATATCTTTGGAAAGTGCCAGCATTTCCCGAGCAAAGCGTACTATATCAATCGCCGGTTTTTCGTAATCCGGATCCTGGTTGTTTTCTACCCAATTACGTTCCCAGGCGGCCATATCAAATGAATGGCCGGAAGTACGACTGGCATAATAATTTTTCCAACGACCCAGGTAATAACGACCTACCAAACCACTCCAGATACGAGCGGCATAATCATCTACCGGTGGTCCCCAAATGGTTACAATCCGTCGGGCATTCATTTCATATTGTTTCTTCTGTTCCGGTGTAACAGCCGCTTTCGAGGCAAAGTCCAGCCAACGGTCTAAACGAAGCGTCGGATGCTGGCTTAACAAGGCATCGATTCCCAATAAGAGAGTTTCGAAACGACTTTGCAGGAACTGCGCCTGCAAAGTATCGCCCAACAAGTATTCCTGATCAATCTGTTTGGTCAGGATCTCGGCTTTTCCTCCCAAATAGTGGGCTGTCATTTCCGACAAGTCGGTTACAAACAAAGGACTTTCAGCCAATTCATCCGCGGCGGCAATAAAGCATTCCAGTCCTTTGAAATAATCATCGCAGATATTGATAGAACCATTCTTGACACTTCCCGGACGGAACTGCCAGTTAAAACGAGGATGATCGGTAAATGTCCCATACACCGATTTCAATAAATAATCCCAGGCATCCATCAAACGTTGTGGTGCTTTCCCATAACGGTTTTCCGAATATTGCTTCAACCATTCCCGTACATCCATCCGCTGGCTGCTCCAACCGGCATCGGTTACCAGTTCGTACAAGACTTCGTTGTTTTCAATACCTTCCGGAGCCAATCCATGTGCCACCAGATTTCCTTTATGGGCCGAAGACAACGCTTCGAGATGACCATTCGCATAAAAATCGAGTACACCGGTCATACCAACTTTTCCACCCATGTTCGGAATGACACTATAAACCCAAGGCTTGTTGTAGAAACCTTTGTAGTATTCCCAATTCACCTCCGAGTGCCAGAAGTGCTTGTTGTAATCGACTGCCAGGTCCAACAGTAACATTTTCTGATCAGGTACTTTTGACACCAAGGCTCCCAATGTTTCATAATCCCAGATATATCGTTGATAGCCAAACATCCAACCTTGCATCACCCATACAGCTTTGGGATTGGCTGCCTTGATAGATTCATATACCTTTTGTCCGTAAGAAGCCGCCATCTCATATCGCCCAGGATTTCCTTTTTCCGGAAACGGAATTTCCATTTCATTGAAACTATCTACCAGATAATAGTCGCATTTTCCGAATTCTTTTTCCCATTCCCGGATAAATGCCGTTCCTATTTCCTTAAACAAAGGCTCTTGCGGTGACACCATCCAATTCCGGAACGCTCCGCCCCAATGGGTTTCGATGATCTCCAGTTCCGGATGAATCCGTTTGAACGCTTCGGGAATAAATCCGGGAAAACCCGGACAAATCGGCTTCATATCCAATGCCCGCATCCGGTCCAGAATCTGGTGCTGCAAAGCGATTTGCTGCTTATGCCAGTCTTCATTCAGCGGGCCGTCTATGCCACTCACATTTCCCATACGCATCCAAGGCAAATGAGCCGGACCCACAAAATACTGGTTAATTTCTTCGTCCGTCAATCCCATTTTCTTCCATACGCGTGCTATGATCGCTTCATAACCCACTAAAGCCAACGGCATATTGATTCCATGCAGGGCCATCCAGTCGATCTCCTGTTCCCAGCGTGCCCAATCCCAATAAGGCATGGAATAACCGTAAGTACACACGTTGAAATAATAATGATTGGCAAAAGGTGAAACGACTTTCCGAATGGCTTCATCCGGAAAAGTCTCCGGTACAGACAAGGAAGAACCGCTCCACGTTTTCAGCCCATAACGGTTCTGCTTCATATAATCATAGAAACCACGGCACAATGCCACATTATCTGATCCGGAAACATACAAAATCCCATCTTTCGAATGATGTTCGAAAAAAGTATTCGATTTTGAACACTTTTTCTCCAAAACGATTTTACCCGACAAGTCTTTGTTTCCCGTTACCCGTTCCAAGACTTGAAACACTGCTTTTTCGTGATCAGCAAACGCATATACCAATCCGCCTTTCAACAAAAAACATAAAACCAACAATAAATAAGCCTTCCTATTCATATCTTAATATTTTTATCGTATTCAAAAAACATTTAGCAATCAAAAGTTGTATTTTATCAATGAGTATAATAGATAACATAGCAAATATAATAGACTTTGTTTCTTTTTACTTTCAATAAAAAGCTATAGCACTATTTCTAACGGTTATCAACCAAAACTCTTTAGAACCGAAAACGAAACTGACGAGAATAAAAAATGATTCCCGTTAGTTTCGTTTCCCGTCTATGTTATCAATAGAATCCTTACCTATTATCATGATCGGTATCCGTTCTAAACGGAATAACCGGAAGTCCTTCCGCACTAAACAGATTCCCGATGGCCGTATTGGTGAAAGCATATCTGACCGCTTTTATCTTCTTCACCTGCTTGCTCCAAACTACCAGTTTGTCTTTTTCCACTTTTGCTTCCGCATTCACAAAGACACCGTCTTCTCCGGCAACTTGCAAATCCTGAATCTGTTTTCCTTTTATCTGCAAAGGACCTGTACAATCGGTAAAAGACAAATAGGCTTTTTTCCCTCGAATTTCCATCGTATCAAAACGAGGATATAAGTAAGGGAAACCTGTTTGATGATATGTTTTGGCTAAAGCCAGATTAGCCAGACGATCACCTACATCCCATTTATTCAATGGATGAATATTCTGGACATTCCCGTCAATCAAATCAGAAATGACTATCATGCCTGTATTTTCATACAAGGCCGTCCGTGCCTGCTGTTCACGCAGGTAATTGGCTCCTTCTTCATTATACTTAAAAGGCGCTATCTGCACAAAGTAGAAAGGCAGATCCGCCCCAAAATCATTCCGCCAAGATTGGATTAAGGTACGCATCAATGCATCATAAGTTGGGTAAAGTCCCTTTCCGGCATTGGCTTCACCTTGATACCAAATAAAACCGGCAAAAGTAAATGGTACCAACGGATAAATCATGGAATTATAACAAACTCCCGGTTCACAAGGCCACCAAGGCTGAGGCTGGTGTTTCCGACTTGTAGCAAGCAGGGCTTCATCTGCCTGAATGGCCGATTCCTTTACCCATACTTCCGCATTGGTTCCGCCCCAGGCCGAAACAACAACGCCGACAGGCACACCCAACTTCTTGTGCAACTGACGCGCATAAAAGTAAGCAACAGCGCTGGAACGTTTCATCACCTCGGGCGTACAGACTTCCCAGCTGCCTCCACAATGATCCTGTTCGTGAGCAGAAGCCACCTTAGGAACCGTATAAATACGAATATCCGGATAGTCGGCAGCCGGAATTTCTTTCTCCGGATTTCCTAATCCATGGCTATAAGTCCATTCCATATTCGACTGACCGCTGCAAAGCCAAACCTCGCCCAACATAACATTCCGGATGGAATTTTGCCCAGCTCCCAAATAGCCGTTATCACCCTGGATTTGTATTTCGTACGGACCACCGGCTTCAATCGTTTTCAATTGAGCTTTCCACTTTCCGAAATGATCTACCGAAACCACCGTCGTATCATGGATATTCCAGCCGGCAACGATCTTCAGCTCACAGCCTGGCGACGCGCTTCCCCAAATAGAAACGTCGGCATTCTGTTGCAACACCATATTATCTCCGAATGGAGAACCTAATTTCACCTGTGCCTGACTAACGAATGCCGTCAGCAAGGTAATGAGAAGTATAAAATTCTTTTTCATATAAATATCTTTCTATGCTATTGATAATTCACTAAACTCCTTTCTTATAAGAGGTGGGCGAATATCCCAAATACTGTTTGAATACAGTAGCAAAATACGATGGTGATGAGAAACCTAATTCATAGGCAATATCCTTGATAGACATGGCTCCTTCTTCCAACAGGATCTGTGCTTTCTCTAATTTCTTCCGGATGATAAACTCGGCAGGCGGCATACCGGTTTCTTTCTTAAAACGATGTTTAAAGCGGGAAAGTGACAGGCAACATTGCTCGGCCAAATCTTCCAAATCAAAGATCTCAAATATGTTGCTTTCGATATAGGTAATAACTTTCAGGATCGGTTCGCTATATGCCGCTTGTCGGTCGATCTCTTCTCCGCAATGAATAATACGCAAGATCAAAGAGATCAACAGACTTTTCATTTCTATTTGCTGCAAATCGGCATCCGGAGAAAAATAAACCTGGATAATTTGTTGCAACAATTGCTCTACTTCTGAGTTAGCCGGAAATATCCGTCGGGGCAACTGCTCCAACCGGGAAAATACATGTTGGGCTTCGGTGGCCGACAATCCTAAATAAGCCGAACCCGGAATCGGTTTCTTCAAGGAAAACCAATATAAAACGCCTTTTTCTTCCGGTAAGTTTCCGGTTCCATGAATTTCATTGGGATAAGTAATAAAACATTCGCCGCCTCTTACCTGATAAACGTCATCTCCAACCAGATAAGTCTGATTTCCCCTCGATAAATAACAGATTTCAATGGCATCATCATGGACATGCAAAGGAAGTACGGATTGTGCGTTACTATAATTGTATCGCCCAAACTCTTCAAACACATGGATATCCAATTTGTGCATATCCAAAATAAGCCGACAGTCCTTTTTTGTTTTCATGATAGGGTTTCTGATCTGTTCAATTAAATTCATGCAAGGCAGCAAAGGGTGAGAAACAAGCCGACAAGGCTTGATACGATTGTTCTTTCAAACCTTGCCAGCTTATCTGTCATCAGTATATTAATACCAATCCGGTAAAGAATACGGATTCCGGTACTGATACCAATACAAACGATGGGCGGCAGCTTCCTTGTCATTGACAAAACTCAATGTAGCCGGATTCCATTTCACCGGACGACCTAACTCGAGGGCTATATTCGTCAGGCAACAGAGTGTATTGGTACTGCAACCCACTTCAACCGGGGCAATCGGATTCTCACGCGAACGGACACAATCAATAAAGTTCTGCATGTGCGGCGCGCTGGTTTCATACTGACCTTTTCCGATCTTCGTTTCCTTCTTCTCCAACAAGGACGGATCCGAACATTCAATATAACCACGTGCTACCTTAATCCAACCTTTATCACCGATGAACTGAATACCCTGTGCATTCGGATTGTCTTCCCGATACGGCTGTTCGGTCATCACAATACCGTTGGCATACTTCATGGTTGCATATTTCGTTCCGTTGTATCCTTTCGGGATAAATTCTACCGGTCCCGAACCATCCATACCAATGGCAGCCTGGGCAATATCAAACATGTGAGCACCCCAGTCGGATGTATAACCGTTTCCGGTCTCGCGATACCAACGCCAAGCGCCCCACAACTGTTCGTTCTTTTCCGGATCCAAAGAGACAGGAGGACACAAATCCGGATGATAATGAATCTTCGGATCATTCAACGGTCCCATCCATTGATTGAAGTTTAAGTTATTGGGAACCGGCTGTTCCGGCAAATCAAAAGGTTTGGGAGGTTCGCCTACCCGGGCATAAATCTTTTCAATATGACCAATCGCACCTTGCTGTACCAAAGCTATGGCTTGCTGGAATTCCTTATCCGAACGCTGCTGGCTACCTACCTGAAGAACCCGTTTATTCTCACGAACGGCCTTCACCATCGCCAGTCCTTCTGTAATCGTATAAGCCAAAGGTTTCTGGCAATATACATCTTTCCCCGACTGACAACTATGAATGGTACATAAAGCATGCCAATGATCGGGTGTAGCAATCTCGATGGCATCAATATCCTTGCGTTCGAGCATTTCTTCATAGAATTCATACTGATCACACCGTTGCGGCATTCCGTTATCAGCCTGCCATTTGGTGATACGACGAACAAAACGTTCCCGTTTAATGGAATCGACATCACATCCGGCGGCAACCTGTACTCCCGGACATTGGGCAAATCCGCCAAAGTCACTTAAACCTTGCTGTCCTAAACCAATGAAACCCAATACCACCCGATCACTCGGAGCGATGCGGACTCCATTCATACTCCAACTCGGCAAGATGGTCAATCCCGCCAAACCTAATGCTGAAAAGCCGAGAAACTCCCGGCGAGTCATTCCTTTCTTTTTTCCGTTTTCCATATAAGTGTTTCCGTTAATAGTAATTAGAATGTGTTTTTCTAATTCTCTCTGTCAACATCCCGACAGAAAGTTGCCGCAATTTATCACTTTTCCAACAACCAGCCAAATACATGTTCCGAAAAAGATTCGGTTATCTGACTATTTCCTGTTTGGACTCGTTCTACCCAATAGCAAATAAACGTGTGATGTACAACTGATAGTCATCTATTTTCGCTATTTCGCTCGTTACATCTTAATTTTTTGACAATAGTCGTAAAGCTTTTCCATATATGTGATAAAGCTTTTTGACATATATGATAAAGCTTTACGACAGCTGTCAAAAATATAAAAGATAACGAGTTTTGTTAACTTCGTATGTTTAGGTTCAATTTATCAACTTAATTCAGTAGATCTTGCACTTGTTTCCACTCATTTCCATTATCATTGGGTTGTGGTTTTCCCGGCGTACTACGCCCTTCCCGGATATACTTCAAAAGTAAGTCTTTCAATTCTTTTACCTTATCCGGATATTCGGCCTGTACATTCTTCTGTTCCGCCGGATCCGTTGCCATATTATACAATTGTACACGAGGCAACTTTGACAAGGCTTCCCGATTGCCTGGAGTCGGTTCACTCCATCCACCCGAACTGGCAGACAACAGTAATTTCCAATCTCCTTTTCGGATACTGAACTCTCCATTGATGGAATGATGCACGGTGGCTTCCCGGATAGGTTCCGTATAGTTGGCATTTACCAGAACAGGCATTAAAGAGAAGCTATCTTCACCTTCCGAATCACGAATCGCCGTCTGTGTCAGATCGGCAAACGTGGCAAAGAAGTCCGTTAAACAAATAGTCTGATTCTCGCGATGGGGTACAATATTTCCAGGCCAACGAACCAGGCATGGAATACGATGTCCGCCATCAAACAAATCGGCTTTATGTCCCCGATAGACATAACTTGGCAAATGCCCTTGCTGTTGCATAGACTTCATATCGGCAGCCGGACTGCATCCGTTGTCTGACGTAAACACGATTAAAGTATTCTCATCAATCCCGGTATCTTTCACCGTCTGTAAGATGCTTCCGACCAAGTGATCAACCATCAAAACAAAATCGCCATACGCACCAATGCCCGATTTCCCCTGGAATTCTTTCACAGGCAAAATAGGTGTATGAGGTGCCGGCAATGGCAAATACAAGAAAAACGGCTGTTCTCCTTGGGCATGTTCTTGGATATAAGTTTCTGCCCTTCGGACAAAATTCGGCAAGCAATCTTCATGATCGAAATCGGAAGCCGTCGGTCCTTTTCGCCAGAAACGTAAACCCTTATCTTCCGTCACCCGATCCGGCAAGGCCGTAGGTTGATTATTTTCCACATACACGTATGGATCTATATCCAACGAACCAATAATACCATAGAAATAATCAAAGCCTCTTTCGGTTGGTCCACCGGTAATCGGCTTGGAAAAATCAATCTGGTCCTTGCCGGCTTCCATATTATGCCAGTTCCAGCCCAAATGCCATTTGCCGATGCAGGCAGTTGTATAACCACCTCTTTTCAGAACAGTCGCTATGGTCGAACGATCCGGCTTGATAAAAGGCTTGTCATACCCGAACAGAACTCCTTCCTTCAACGTCGAACGCCAGTTATAGCGTCCGGTCAGAATACCATAGCGAGTAGGCGTACTGACAGAAGAGCTCGAATGGGCATCTGTAAAACAAACTCCTTCAGAAGCCATCTGGTCCAAATGACTTGTCCGGATCTTGCCTCCGGGATTATACGTAGAAACATCACCTATTCCCAAATCATCGGCCAAAATAAAAATAATATTCGGCTTCTTTTCCGTCGCTGTCACCGAAGACAAAGCGCCCAATGCAGCCAGCGAACCCAATAATAAGCGTTTATTCATAAGTTTATCTATTTTACGATGCATACTTGATACGTTTCATTTACCGTAAACTAAAGTCACCGGCTCAATTATACAACTTCAGGGCTTCTTCCCACGTCATCTTACCCGGTTTCCCTCTCCAGAAATGACGATCCAAATCACAGAAGTCGTTGTTCTTCTTCATTTCTTCTTTCAGGATCCGTTTGTATGCGTCTTTCTTAAAGGAATACTTCGCATCTGTTGCCAGATTAATCATTTCATCCGGGTCATTCGACAAATCAAACAGTTGTTCTGTTACAACACCATCCACATTATAAATGATGTATTTCCAATTGTCTTTCACCAAGGCACGTTGGAAACTATTATAGGCCAGGAACAACTGATCCCGATGTTTCTGTTCCGGATTCTGCAAGACAGGTAAAAGAGAACGACCGGTTACCGATGCTGCCGGCTGAATCTGCAATAAGTCGCAGACCGTCGGATAAATATCATATAAATAACAAAGAGATTCACTGCGTACACCTTTCTTCATTCCGGGAACAACCATGACCAAAGGAACACTGATACTATGTTCATACAAGTTCTGTTTTCCCAACAAACCATGACGGCCAACAGCCAGTCCGTTGTCGGACGCAAAGATCAGGATCGTATTCTCTAACTCGCCTTTCTCTCTTAATGTTTGTATAATACGACCGATCTGTACATCTACTTCACTAACCATACCATAATAATCAGCCAGATCTTTCCGGATCATTTCTTCTGTCCGAGGAAATGGCAACAAGACCTCATCCCGAATCTTTAGTTCTCCGTTGTCAAAAGGATGTTGTGGCAAATAGTTTACCGGCAATTCCATCTCTTCCGGATGATAGGTATGGCCGTATCCCGGATGCTGGTTCCGTGGATCATGCGGTGAAGTAAAAGCCACGAAGGCAAAGAAAGGCCGATCGTTCTTCTTCCGTTCAGAAAGGAACTTCACTGCGGCATCGGCATACATTTCCGAAGAGAACTTATCGCCTACAAAAGGCTCTTTATATTCGGCTGTCGGATCATAGTGATGCAGACGAGGAGACATGTGACCATTTTGATTGTATTGGTGCATTCCTCCGAAAAAGATATGATCTCCTTTTTCAAACGAACGGTTAAAGGATTTCTTGTCGGCATGCCATTTCCCGGTTCCGAACGTTTCATAGCCATTTGCCCGTAATAACTCCGGAAGAGTGACCTGTGATTCCGGAATAACAGCACCGTCTTGTTTCACCTGATAAACACCTCGTCCCGTCATAATCATAGCTCGGCTGGGCATTGACAAAGCACCGCCCAACGAACCATTGGTATAAGCATGTCCGAAAGAGACGCCTTCCTGAACGATCCGATCAATGTTAGGAGAAACAACCTGCGTATTTCCATACGCATGAATGGACGTTTTCTGCATATCGTCCACCAATATAAACAATACGTTTTTCTGCTCTTTCTTGGCAAAGCCAACTGTCGCTAATGCCGAAAGGCCTAATGCCAAACACAAATTTCTGTTTTTCATGATAATCTATCTAATTTGTTTTTACAATACAGATAACGCCGGATCATGTACAGCTTCCATCCGTTGCTTCAGTTCGGTCCGCAGCTGCTTGACTAGGTCCGGATGTTTCCCGGCTATATTATTCAACTGGAAAGGATCTGTTTTCCGGTCATATAAATGTTCTTCCGTAATCACGCCATCCTTATATCGGATTGCATACGTATATTGAAGAGTCCGTACGCCACAGGCCCCGGTTGTCAGATTCTTCCCCGTTTCATTCACTGCACCATAGAACATATAAAGTTGGGAAGAAGGCATCTTCTCCCGGTTCCCCCGGATTTGTTCACTCAGATCACGGGTCTGGACAGTAGCGGGAATTTCCTGCTGAAAGCCCATCAGCGACAAAACCGTCGGACAAAAATCTTCGAGTGAAATCAATAAGTCCTGATCTATTCTTGGAGTAAGCTGTTTTCCATACGATATCAGGAAAGGAACCCGCATAGCCTCTTCGTAAAAGATATTCTTCCCGATGTTATTGTGCATTCCCATCGAATCTCCATGATCCGAGACAAAGACAACAATCGTATTGTCATACTGACCATTCTTCTTCAGCTCCTGAATAATCCGTCCAAATTGTTCATCCACACCCGTTATGCAAGCATAATAATTAGCCACACTCCGCTTGAACAACTGGATATATTTCTCATCGGACTGCATCAGGTTGGGTAAAGAATTTGCTATCGAATCCACATTCAAGGTAGTATATTCCTGCTTGTACCGATCCGGAACCTGCTCATATCCTGTATGAGGCGGATTCATCGACACCATCATGGCAAAAGGTTTACCCGTCGAACGGATACTATCCAGATATTGAATGGCCAGATCGGCTTCATGCTCCGGACCCCATTGATCTACATAATAAAACTCATCCCTTTTCGAATCTTTATTCCAGTAAAGCGGACGTAAATGGCGATCGTATGTTCCATAAGCGACCCAGTAATCAAAGCCATGTCTTCTTTCGGGCGGACACCATTCATTCCAAGCCATTTCTCCTTTGTTGTTCGAGCAATCCACATACGGCGTGTAAGGTTTATCCAAATGCCATTTTCCGATGTATGCCGTCGCATAGCCAGCCTGCGCCAACACATCCGACCAGCAGGTCAGATCCTGGCGCAGTTCTACGCCCTGATGCGCTGATTCCGACTGGCAATTCGTCAATACTCCATTCTCGTGCGGATAAGCCCCGCTTAAAAACATTCCTCTTGCCGGAGAAGACACCGGATAACCGCTGACTGCCTGAGTCAGAACGACCGCTTCCTGAGCAAACTGATCCAAATTCGGTGTTTTAACGGCCTCTTTTCCCCGAAAGCCCAAGGCATCACCCCGAAACTGATCGGCCATCACCACCAACAAATTGGGATGTTCTTCCGTTGCTGCCTCCATTAATCCTGAAGGAGCAAACAACAGTCCCATACATCCGAACAACAAACTCCGGTTTATTTTCGTGTTTTCCATACTTCCTCTATACATAAAATGAATTGTCTTTTAGCAGACTAGTAGACCTAGACCTCTACAAATATAAAACAGTTTACGTGAAAAAGAAAGTAATCCAACATTCTTCCCGGTTTTCTTTCTATCATTCCTCAAACGATTCTACACACTTTTATTGTAAAAACATATCCTTAATATAATCAGCATGTACAACTATTGTCTTATCAAGGATATTTCGTATTTTCTTCTTATTTATTAATTGATTCACAAATGTGAATTAATCAATTCACCTATATGATTCAATTAATTCACCTATATGAATTGATTACATCACAATTGTGAATCAAATAATATATAACTGTTTTTTCAAGAGTTGATTATGGGATACACAATAGTTTTCATCTGTTTTTCAGTAGATTAAAATACTACTTCGTAAACATCACAATGAAAGAATCAGCCCCTTTTTTGACAGCAAAGGATAACATGACAGGCTTACCATTTTCTACATACACAAAAGGCCGTTCCATATTATCAACTTTCATAATCGAACCATCCTTTAAAGGTATCTGTTTCTTACAAACCTCATAATGCTTGGCTTTTTCCCAATGGATACCATCCACCGAAGTGATCAAACCGATAAAGTCGCCTCCATGTGCATGGAAAATGGCATAATATCTTTTTCGCGCCGCATCAAACCAAACAAAAACATCTTCGGTTGGAATATCAGCAAATGCCGGTTGGTCACTCAGGCGAAAAGGTCCTAAAGGAGATGCTCCTGTTCCTACAGCTTGTATCAGTCTTCTCTTCTCAGAATGAACATCATCTCCTTTGATAATCAAGACAAATTTACCATCTTCGCCTTGACAGACAGAAGGATTGACAGCCACATGCTCAATAGGGCCATAGGGTTCCAACAACGGATGGTCCGGTCTCTTCCAAGGACCGTTTAAAGAAGAAGCTACAGCCACACCGGCTCTTTGATGATTACGCAAATCATTCCACCGCTCGTGCGAATAGCCGACACGGGCAACTTCCTGTAAAAAGGAATCAGACCAGTTTTCTGTTCCTGAATTGGTTGAAGTGTAATACAAATAATACTGATTATTCCAACAACGCACCTGTACATTATGAGCCGTTACCGCATCCCAAAAACCGGCTCGTCCTTTCAATACCGTTTCCTGATATTGGTAAGGTCCTTCCAAACGGGAAGCTGTCGCATGGGCTATTTCAGAATGAGTCAGCCATGCCGTAAAACCAAGACTCTTAGGCCATCGGGAATAAAATAAGTGATAAGTACCTGAATCGTCTTTTATAAAAGAATTACACCAGTTATAATATCCAGCATCCCGAATAAAAGCCGTTGAATCAATTGGATGAATAAATGCTGAAAGGTCCAAATCATCCGTTGACTGTGCCCATGACTGGAAAACCAAACTTCCCAGAAAAATAAATACGAATACAATCTTTTTCATCTCACTCATTATTTAAAATCAAATTCACAAAAGAGATCAATCATAATTCCTTACCACTTCTGAATATACGGAATGCCTTTATCAATACATCTCCTTTCGATTCTTTTATAACCAATCGGATTTCTGATATTTTTTCGGGAGTAGATAATCGTTCAATCCGCTTATGACCAATACAAGTACCTTCTGCTAACTTTTTCCAGTTTCCGGACACTTTTCCTTCTATCACATATTTCCGTACCCGTTCGCCTTGTGTAATATCTTCCTGTATTACCAAATGAGAAATCAAGGTCGGTTTGTCCAATGCTATATGATACTCATTACCTTTACCTGCCGTCTGCTTCAACGGATGCGCATACGTTTGATCAATAGCTCGTCCGAACTCAGCCAAACGCAAAGAATCTGCAGCCGGAATCAAGCCCCGATCATCTGGTGTCAAACCCAAAATCAAGGTTGAGTTACGACCCACCGACTTCTCATACATATCCATCAAGTTCTCCAATGGAAAGATATGAGCTTCATCACCCGGTTCCCAAAACCATTCATGCCGACCATTATAACCACGCAAAGGAGCATCCGACATGGCCGGCATATAATAAGCCCCATCCGGATCTCCAGTCTTCAATAACTGGAAATCATTCTTAAAGATTTCTTCCTGATTCTTGGAATGAGAATAAGGGAAAGGATAAGTTCCCCAACAAGGATAAGCAACCGTTCCCGTCTCCGATCCACCCCAACGCATATCTGCCCGCTGACTGTTGTGGTAGAAAATGATATTCTTCTGGTATTTCTCTACAATTGGCAGGATATCAGCTCCACCCAATTCCGGTCCATGACCACCACCATCATACCAGACAATCGCCAAATCGCCGTAACGGGACATCAGTTCTTCGGTCATTCCTTCGCACATCTTATTATAAAATGCCTGCCGGTTTTCCTGGAACTTCGTTCCATCCTTCGGCATCATAAAATCATGTACTCCCAAGAATGAATTCCAACGAATACCAATATAAATACCCGGCTTCACGCCATACTTCCGACAAGAGTTGACAAAGTCGCGTACAATATCCCCTTTCCCATCCTGCCATTTCAAGGCTTTCATGCAATACGGATTGACATCCGACTGATAAAGTGCAAACCCCGTCTCGTGTGTAGCCGTCAGAATAGCAATCTTCGCCCCCATTCCTTTAACACTTCGAATCCATTGATCCGTATCATACTGCGTAGGATTGAAGATATTTATATCCGGAATTGGCGTAATCCGATTATAAGCCTGATTATATTGTTTCCCGTCAAATACATGCAGGTCATAATGAAATACAGCTGTCAGTTCAGCCTCCTGCCAAGTAATCTGTGCCGGAGTCGGTAGCGGAACAGATGTTTTATCTTCCGCCCACCCCATACTTATACAACCAGCCAGTAAAGTTGTAAATATCCATTTCCTCTTAGTCATTTCCTTCTTATTTATCAATGTACTTGTTATCTGTTATCATAAATTACTTTGGCAAAACGTTCACCCAAAGTCAAAATTCCGTATGTTCCTAAATGAACATCGTCTTGAGGCATTGGTGTCCGGTAATCATTCCGACGCATCTGTAAATCATCTCCTTCTACCAAGAACGCATTCTTCACCGACAATCGGGTACAAGCGCCTTCTGAAACCTGTACCTGAGCTTTCCGAACCAGTTTTCGCCCAGGGAATCGTTCTGCTGCCATCGGCATCACTTCCCCATAAACAAACAGCATATCCGGAGCATCCAACTCTTTTCTGATCTGTAAAATCAAATTTCGTAGATTTTCCCCATACCGTCTGGAATTTTCCATTCCAGCAATCTCCCGGGCATCCGCTTCTCCTTGCTGCCAAACCATTGCCCGGATAACCGGATTATAACCTTTCGTTTTCAATTCCTGCAAAGCTTGTTTAACGGTCTGTAACCACTTTGTATATTCTTCCCCTTGCGATTCACCTTCCCGATTACCCGGATTCCATTGCTGATACAAGTTCGAACCAGAAAGTGCATGTTTGATCAAAGCCCACTTCCGTTCTGGGAAATAATCTTGCAAGGCTGTTCCTAAACTCAATTCAACTCCGAATTTATCCCAAGTTTCCGACGCCTGACAAAGCGGTCGCCATCGATCTCCACCTTCTCCCTGATTCAAATACTTAGAATAATAGAACATTACCGTTGTATCCGTCTGAAATGACTTTGGGATATTACGGACATAACCTTGTCCGGTAGCATTCGACTGTCCACCTATTAAGACGACATCTATTTCCTGTGCCCATAAAGATGAGCAAGAGACAACTAAAGACAGCAAGATATATTTTAGCTTATTCAACATCCCCATATCTAATATGTTCCTTTCTATTAATCTACTGTTTGACTACCCCACCAGTCTTTATTCGGTTGGAAATCTTCAGATAACTGACGCTTACGTTCTTCTTCCAAACGATTCAAAGTTTCCGTCTGCTGCTTCAATTTATACGCCGCCTCCTTCTGTGGATCATATTCCGGATCTGCCTGTGGTATACGAGCGCCAACTTCCGTCAGCCAAACAGACAACTTCTTACTCAGGAACGAAACTTTCTCCGGATATTGGGCATTCAGCGGTTCTGACTCTGTCGGATCTATTGACAGATTATACAGTTCATTCCGACCGTCCTCGTAATAATGAATCAATTTCCAGTCACCATCCCGAATAACCGACGATGGTTCACCTCCCTGATTGCCATAATGCGGATAATGCCAGTAAAGACTTCGAGCTGGAAGGGAAGTCTCTCCCTTTAACAACGGCATCAGACTTTGTCCGTCTTGATGCTGTTCCGGATGTAAAGGCAAACCCGCATATTCCAGAATCGTCGGATAAAAGTCCGTCCCGATTACAGGAACAGCCGATGTCGTTCCTTTCGCCATTCCCGGAGCCTGAATAATATAAGGAACACGTAAACCACCTTCCCACTGCCGACCTTTACCACCCCGCAAAGGAAGACACGAAGTTGAGTAATTGTCTCCGGAAGAAACACCACCATTATCACCCGTCAGAATAATCAGGGTATTTTCCATCAGACCCAATTCTTCCAATTTATCCAACACGACACCAACGGCATCATCCATCTGCTTGATCAAACCGGCATAGATCGGATTATCCTGACGCTGGCGAACTGGTAAAGTCCGGTCGACTTTAAAACCGGAAGAAGCAATTCCCATCGAATCGGCCTTGTCCCGGAAATAACGCCAGTTCTCTTCTGTCGTCTGAATCGGACCATGAACCGCATAGAACGACAGATAAGCAAAGAACGGCTGGTTCTTATGATGTTTCGTCTGATCTTCTATAAACCGGCTCGTCTCTTCAGCCAAACGCATCGACAGATTCTCTCCGGCAGGTTCGTCTTTCAGCTTCGGATTATTATAAGGAGAGAAATAACCACCCATCGGACTACCGGCTTTATAACCACCGATATTAATATCAAATCCATGATCTTCCGGACTGGAGCCAACATCCCCAATATGCCATTTTCCGGCCATGAACGTCTTATAACCACCTTCCCGCAAAGCTTCCGGCAACGTTAATTCATCCAATGACAGACTCCAGTTATAAGAAGCCGGCAATAATTTGGAATGTCTTCCCATCTTACGCCATTCTTCTCCGGAAGCTTCACCGATCCAGTTCGTAATTCCATGACGGGCCGTAAATTTCCCGGTCATAATACTGGCCCGCGAAGGACTTGACACCTGGCAAGCCGCATATCCTTGGGTAAACATCATTCCCTGTTGGGCTATCCGGTCAATATTCGGCGTCTCATAATACGAACTGCCACCACAAGAAGTATCGTTCCAACCATAATCATCCACCAATATAAACAATACATTCTTCGGTTTTTCCTTTGCCGATAAAGCCAGCCATGGACTCAGACCACAAAGGAATAATGTTGCCCACTTTGTTTTATTTTTCTTATTCATCAATTAATCTTTTTTGATCTCTTAAAAAATCCACAATAAGCTCCAACCACGTATAACTTCCCGTACCAGGACTCGCCTTGCTTTGGAAGCAGTGATTACGCAAAGCCAACGTATGCAACTCGGACTGAATGCCCATACTTCGCATCTTTTCCCATACTTTTACCGAACCCATGGCTGAATACACATCAGCATCGCCATGAATGAAAAGCATCGGTACTGTACTCAAGTCAAAACTGAATTCTGGAGCCATCGTCACATTTTCCTCATTCCCCTTATTAGTATTTGGCCCATCAAAACCATCAGAAAGAACATAAGCCGGATAGATACCAATACCCCACTGTACATTACATGGCAATTTATCAATTTCATCTATCGGCAAATAAGAATTATGCCGAGAAGAGGTAACACCCATCAACGTAAGATGGCCTCCAGCCGAACTACCCATTATACCTATCTGATCAGGATCAAGTCCATAAGCCGCAGCCTGAGAACGAACAAGTCTAATCGTACGTTGCAAATCTTCCCAAGCTGTTATATGCTTGGACAATCCTTTAGGACGAGGCGTCCGGTAACGGAGTGTAACCACAGTCATACCCAGTTGATTGAGAAGCCTACGTGCCGGAGCAACTTCAAATCCATTCGGATCATTGCCCTCATACGATCCTCCACTATAAATAATTTGTATAGCTTTTGTCTTTAACACTTTGGGAAAGTGCCACTCAATATAAGGTAACAACTGATGTTCTTGTGTATTGGGCATTTTACCGTCTGGCCATACATTTTGTTTCACCACCACCTCTTTCCGATCCTCATCACTCGCGTAACGTGTCATAATATCTACCTCCGGATCAAGCGAGCCCATAATACCTATCTGACGAAGGAACTCGACTCCACGATCCAATCCATAGGCTCCATGACCTTTGTTGGGATATAAATGTAATTCAGCCGGTATATTCATCCTGCGTAGTTTATGATAAATCAACGTACTGCCATTAGGCGAATATTCATCCGTTCCTCCATGATGAAGACTCATCGGACAGGTTTTATCATCAAAACGGAAACAAGCAGAAAGCCGTACATCTGGTCCGTATCCTTGTAACCAAGCGGGTATTCCGGCTTCACCATCCGTTGTCACGTAAGCAGGTGCATTTACTATCGCATAATTGATATGACAAGGAACAGAGTCTAACTGATCAATAGCTTTATAGGCGGGAATAGAAGAACTCGTAGCCAACATCAACGCCAAATGAGAACCTGCCGACATGGAAATTACCCCTATTTTTTCAGGATCAAAGCCTCGCTTCTCTGCTTCACTTCTGACGATACGGATTGCACGTTGCCCGTCTTCCCAAGCCGTCTGATAAATAGGTATTCCGATGGGACGAGGCGTACGATAAACCAGATTCACACACTGAAATCCTAAATCAGAGAATGTTTTTTTCCATAGCTCAATCAAATTCATATCACAACAACTGTTATAAGCACCACCTGATATAAGCACCATACATGCTTTTTTTGCTATGGCCGGATTAGGCTTTTCATACCATTCCAGATAAGCGATCCGATGTTTGTCTGCATCAAAGTTAGCCTTATTAGCCTCGTCCAACATAGAAGCAATCTGATGAGATTGTGCATTTGGCATCTTACCTTCAGGCCAAATTGACTGACGTTCATTTGCATTACCCCAAAAGAAGCATAGCAGCCCTATCATGAGTAATATCCCCCTCTTCAATTCCATTTTTGCATCCATAATTTAATCATTAACCTATTAAAATCTTATTTTTCATCATCTGTTCTCACTTCCGAAGCCAAACAAAAACCGCTCATCTCTAAAACTATATTCCGTATTTGAGGTTGTGTTTTCATGTTCCGCTTATTTGTTTCTACACATATTAATAATTCCGCATAAAGATAACACTTTTCTACCTATATAATAAAAATACAATCATAATTTCTAGGAACCTCAAAATCCCCAAACACTTACGGTTCCCCCAGATAACGAAAAATCAACTCCACTTGGCGTGGGGTAAATACTCGCTGTCCATCTTTATATCCAGCTTCAGTCAATTCGCTTTTCAATGATTGATTCCGGTCTATCCAGCGTCTTAATTGTGTTGTGGCTGCCCTTGGCGAACTGTTTACGAAATATAAGGCAGCCAATTCTTTTACATAGAATGTGTGTATTTTCATATAGTTACTGTCTTGACACCTCTTACTCAAACGGTAAGCGTGTTTGTGAATTGAAATACTGTTTCAATAACCATTCCTGGGCTTTGAGTTTGATCATCACCTGGCGGTGATCTTCGCTGACACGCAAGTTGTTTTGCGGTCTCCAACGGGAAAACTGCGCCATCGCTTGGAGTTTTTCTTCCCGGCTGTTATGGATAAAGCCGCGACTTTGCAAGTCTTGATACAAAATGCTGGCAAATGGGATATCAGACTCCGAGTGATTTTTATATTCGTGAAACCGTCTGATGATCAGCTGATTCATTTTCTGATCGTTGTATTCGCGGCTCACCGCCGGCAAGGCTTTCATTGCTTTTTCCTGTTCGATCTGTTTGATCACCCGGTAGCGCAAGTCGCTGGTTTTATAACCTTTCAGCCATTTACAGAACGTACGCAAGTTGACGCCGGAAAAATCGCCATACTCACCTTTGGCTCCCAATTCAAAACAAATAACAAGTTCACCACACCGCAAGAAAGAATAGGATTCGCGCAAATCCGAACAAAGTTTGGCAGCCAGCACACTTATGTCTTTCTCATTGTAGGTCTGATAACCAACCATGATGTAACATTGTATAATCTGGTTGGTTACAAACTCTGTCAATTCTTTGGGTGGAACATCTGGAATGCGGGGCGTTTGGAATGCCATCCGCATTCGGTTGGTAAATAGATCTATCTTCATAACGGGTTTTGTTGCATCAGTTGATAAGCCATCTCAGAAGCACGCTCGGCCACCACCATCGCTTCTTCTATTTTAGAGGATTTCCGGGAAGTCCGCCGCGCGGAACATTCCTTTTTCTGATTTTGTTCCATGATTTCATTCGCGGAAGCAAAATTCAAACACCGCCACCAATTTTGAAATCGCCGTTTGTAATTATTTACGTTTACGACGGTCTCCGTTTCTCCCATCGTGATCAGATGAAATTCAAACAAGGGCATCACTTGGGGCAACAGCTCAATAGCCCGCTGCCCTTTGCCACTTAACATCGAGACAGAATACAACCACTCTTCATCCGTCAACAATTCTCTTCGCATTTTCTCGCAATCCTGCAGGAAAGGAGATTCTAAAGCGATGTTTTGAAATTTTTCGCTCGCGTCAGGAAGACAACTATGATTAAAAAACTCTACTCTACTATCCTCTCCTATACTTTGTGCACTTTTCACCGTGCAAACCGGGGTTTTCTCTGTGGAAACCTTCGTTTTGATTACCGGGAGCGGAACCAACAAATATTGTTTCTCTAATTTCTTTTCATTCAAATAGCGGCCTTTTGCCGTGATGTATCGTTCTTGGATGGATTTGGATGTCAATATATTTTGTTTCCACAGTTCGGCGTCAAATAAATCAATCTCTACCATATAGTCCAACATAGCTTTTATTTCCGCATCTTCCTTTTCCATTTGATCCGCCCAATCAAATAAATAGTCCTGGTTGATTTGTATATAATATGAATTTCCATAGATATCGCATAATAAACTAAAATATAACAGCACTCCAGAAGATTCATATTTTTTCATTAACCGCCTGATTTTTATGTTTTTCAAAACATTGGTATCCATTGGGAAATAATCCAATCCCAATTTTATAGGTCTTGCCATAACTTTTCTTTTTGTTTTAGATTAATTATTTTGCCATGCTAAGTTTTCAATGGATGAAGGTGTGCCAAAACAGATATCTATTTTGACACAACCTCATAACAATCACAGGTTCGTCAATTCAGCCTGAGTGTCGGTACCAGTCGATATCCGACCGAAGAATTTTCGATAAAAAAACCCTTTTGGGCTCGGTGACGGGCATACATCAGAGGGAGCTTGAAGAAACGCTCCAGATCCTCGTACGGCAGGTATTGTCCTTTTTCCTCCCACCAGAATTCGAATAGCTCGAAGAAGCCCTGCGGATCTATCGGATACGGTTCGCGACGGATCTTGATTTCTCCTGCCAACTGGGGCATCGAAGTCAAAAGATCCGGATCAAACGATTCCAAACACATCAAACAACTGTTAGCGATCGAACCTTGCTTCAAGGGATTGATTTCGTCTTCCTGGAATGTAAATTTCTTCTGCCAAGCCAGCAGCCTCTCTGTAAACAATTTACGGGATGAATAGATGGTATAATAGCCATTCTTGCAATCTTTAATAAACTCAACCAGCTGAAGGGCGGCTTCTTCCGGTTCGTTTTCAGGATTCAGGTTTGCTAAAATCTTTTCTCCTCTTTCTTTTAATTCTGCAACAACCGACATAGAAAGATCTAAGGCTGTGTTCATGTTTTCTAAGGTCAGAATTGGCATTTGATTATTTTTCTTGCCTTCCATTACTTTTATAATTTTATCAGTTAATAATTAATTGTGTTCTTTGTAACTGTTGCAACATTACAAAGGCAAATATACAATATATTTTTATTACAACAAATAAAATAGAAATAAAAAACAATAGATTAATTTCATTTTAATCTGTTTTAACACTATAATTTATAAACAATAAGTTTTTCACATACTTGTTAATTCATTGATTCTATATTAAATAAAATATAGTAACAAATACATGATAAATAGAAAAATATACGTTGTATCTTTTTTCATATACAACGTATATTCATAAACTTACAACGTATATTTTGCGTCTTGTTGTTTCCTGTCACAAAAACACCAGCCATCCAGTCTCATTACGTGCCATCAACGTTCAAAATCACCCCATACAAAACAAAAATATACCCAAACATACCTGAATGTACCTAAAAAGACACACACGTCAACCATACGTTTGGGAGGCATCATACCTTTGTGATGTGACAAGAGAGGAAGAGGCGCGGTTGCCGAACCTGTAAAAAACTTGTCCTGATACAATTATGGCTATCACATACACATTGGTACAACGAAAAGACATGAGTAAAGGAGCCTTGGAAGGTGCAAAATTGTTTTATGCGCAAGCCGTCATGTCGCGCAGGGTAGTGTTTGATGATCTATGCGACGAGATTGCCGAAACCTGTACACTGACTTCGGCCGACATCAAGGCAGTGTTGGATCGTGTGATCTGGGCGATGGTGACACATCTGCGTAACGGCGAGATCGTCCAGTTTGCCGACTTGGGTAATTTCCGTATCGCCATCGGCAGTCCGGGCGTATCCAATCCGGAAGACTTCAACGCCGTCATGATCCGCAGGCCCAAGGTCGTGTTTTCACCCGGCAAACGCCTACGCGACATGCGCAACCTAGCCAAGTTCAACCGCTTCACCGTCGACAAGGATGAAGGCACGGATGAAAGTGGGGGTGTTTAAATGAAAGAATCGCTACAACACGCCATTCGGTTATGTGTTGTAGCGATTTTCTATTTACAAATACGAGTTAATCTTCTTGTAGATCTCTTTTGATCGGATTTTCATGGAGATTGTACTTGTTCATTAGCTCTATACCCTACAAAACACCTTGCAGAAATCATCTGTCATACAAAATAATTTATAACTTTGTTCTCGCTGATCATAGCGGCTATTGTTCGTGATTCTTTATATTTAGCATTATAAATCAGCAGCTAAATTCGATCATCACCTAAGATACATAATATTTACAACTCGTTAAATTGATGCGATTTCATAAAATGAAAAAGAAAAATAGTTGGAATTTAGGAATTGCTGTTGGATTGGTGGCTTTGCCTACATGGGGATTGGCTCAGGTATCCGTCCCCCAACAACCCAACATTATTATCATCGTAGCCGACGACTTAGGCTACGGCGACTTGAGTTGCTATGGTGCTACTGCCTTGCAGACGCCCGGCATGGACCGTCTGGCTTCGGAAGGTATACGTTTCACCCAAGGACATTGTACGGCTGCCACATCTACGCCCAGCCGTTATTCTCTACTGACTGGCATGTATCCCTGGAGCAATCCGGACGCGAAGATTCTTCCGGGTAATGCAGCCCTAATTATCGGTACAGAGCAACTAACGCTTCCGAAGGTATTGAAACGAGCCGGCTATGTGACGGGTAGTGTCGGTAAGTGGCACCTAGGTTTGGGAGACGGCTCTGTAGACTGGAATGAGCAGATTTATCCTGGTGCGCATGAAGTTGATTACGACTATTCTTTCATCCAGGCTGCCACGAACGACCGTGTTCCCTGTATCTTCATCGAGAACGGTAAAGGTGTCGGTCTGGAGAAGAATGATCCGCTTTATGTAAGTTATCGAAAGAACTTCGAGGGAGAACCGACAGGGAAGGACAATCCTGAACTACTCCGTATGCATCCCAGTGTGGGGCATGCAGGTTCCATCGTGAACGGTGTGCCACGCATCGGCTTCCAGACGGGAGGAAGGAAAGCGCAGTGGAAGGACGAGGAGATGGCGGAACTGTTTTTGGAAAAGGCAAAAGCCTTCCTGCGTGACAACAAGGACAGACCGTTTTTCCTGTATTACGGTCTGCATCAACCCCATGTACCCCGTGTACCGAACAAGCGTTTCGAGGGAAAATCGGGGATGGGACCCCGCGGAGATGTGATTCTGGAGGCCGATTGGTGCGTGTCCGAGTTTCTGAAGGAAATGGATCGCCTGAATCTTACGGAAAATACGCTGGTAATCCTAACCAGCGACAATGGTCCTGTATTGGACGACGGCTATAAGGATGAAGCCGAGGAGCGGGTCGGCAGCCACAAACCTGCGGGGCCTTACCGTGGGTGGAAGACTACAATGTACGAAGGCGGTACCTGTGTACCTTTCCTGCTTCGCTGGCCTTCGGTGGTGAAACCGGGTGTCTCGGAAGCTTTAGTCTGCCAGATGGACCTGTTGGCCTCGTTGTCTGCCTTGGTTGGTGAATCTTATTCAGAACGCACGGATAGCCAAAACACACTTCCTGTCTTTCTCGGTTTCAGCGGAAAGGGGCGTGAAGAACTGGTGCTGGAAGGTTACTTTAACTACTCCTTCCGCCAGGGCGACTGGACACTGATCCCCCCTTACGGTCCTAATCGTGTGTATGAACTATATAATGTGAAGAACGATCCGGGACAGACTGAAAATGTGGCAGACAAACATCCTACACAATTGCGAAAGATGATGATCAGGCTGGAACAGTTGAAGCGAGAAACAGGGAAAAAGACCGATTATTAACCCTATTATTTTGTGGTGACCTATATTTCAAAGTAGCAATATTTAACCCATAATTCAAATTGAATTATGGGTTAAATATTCTGTCAAACGAGGAGTGTGTTTCAATTGTATTTTTCTTAATTGCATTTTCTCAGTTTCTATTTATCCTTCACCAACAATTGGATTTCCTTTACAACATGGGGATACGCAAATACCACATTATGTAATTCAGAAGGATCTTGACTCAAGTCATACAGTTCTGCACCTTGACTGCCATGAGCTGGGATAAATTTCCATTTCCCTTTACGCAAAGCTATATTACCACCATTGTTCTGCGTCAGAATATAAGGGCGATAAAGCGGAGCATTGGGCTGGAGGAACAAGTCTGAAGCATCCTTTGCATCAGCACTGGCTGTTTCCGGAAGTGGAAAACCTATCAAAGCAGGAAGAGTTGCCAATAAGTCCAAATAAACAAAGGGTTGTTCTTGCTCAAAAGGATTCTGGATAACCTCAGGCCAAGTACAAATAAATGGAACCTTGTTTCCTCCTTCATGTAAGGAATATTTCTCTCCTCTCAGATTTCCGTAAGGATTATGCCCATTCATGTTTTCCAAAGCTCCATCTTTGTATCCCTCTTTGATCATAGGCGCATTATCACTTGTTACTATAATGATGGTATTCTCATACAGACCTTCTGATTTTAAGGTCTCAATGATACGACCGACACAATAGTCGAACTCTTCGATCACATCACCATAAATTCCTGCTTCCGATTTTCCTCGAAAACCGGCCGAAGGGACACGCGGTTCGTGGGCATTGTGTGTAGCATAATACAGAAAGAAAGGCTCTTTCTTATTATTTCGGATAAAAGACACGGCCTTGTCTGACAATACCTGAGCCATTTCCTCATCCTTCCACCAAGCCTTTTTTCCACCACTCATCCAGCCGATACGACTGATCCCGTTGACAATCGTTCCGTCATGTCCCAAATGATAAGGTAAAGCCAGTAGCTCCGGAATTTCTTTTCCGGTCGGCTCATCTCCCACTTTTTGGCGATAAGATACCTGAATAGGATCTTTGCTGTCCAAACCATCTACCCGGTCATTCTCAATAAAGACACAAGGCACACGATCGTTGGTTGCTGGGTAATAATAGGCATAGTCAAAACCTACTTCCGGTGGTCCCATCTGAATAGAGCGGTTAAAGTCAACCGTTTGCTCTTTGCTACCCAATCCCAAATGCCATTTACCCACAATGCCGGTCCGATAACCCAATTGCTTCATTATCTTAGGCAAAGTCGGTTTTGACGGGTCGATACTCAAGGGAGCATCAGCCGGCAAAATACCAACATTCTTACGCCAAGCATATTCGCCAGTCAGCAACGCATAACGAGAAGGCGAAGAGGTAGAAGCCGGTGCATAAGCATTGGTAAAGCGAATACCGTCTTGGGCCAAACGATCCAAGTTCGGCGTCTTAATCTTTTTGGCTCCATAACAACCCAAGTCCGTATAGCCAACATCATCCGCCAAAATACAGATGATATTGGGTTTCCTGTCAGTATCTGGCTGCTCTGCATGGAGAAGAGTTCCGGAAAGGCCTGTTACAGCAACCATCACTAAATATAATTTCGTCTTTTTCATATACTATGAACTGATTTATAACTATCTATCATACAATATTCGCAAAATATCTTGATATCTGCAAGCTGTTTACAAGGAATTTGGTCAATGAACAACATCCGGAAAGTGTATCGACAATATCGACAATACAAAAGAAGGAATCAGGCAACTGTAAGCGTTGACGGAATACAACTTATAACCAAGCTGAAAAGCAATATAAAAGGAGCGTTGATGTCCGTCTCTGACAGGTTGTTTCTCAGAAAACGAGCCATTATCGAAACCGTCAATGACGAACTCAAAAATATAGTACAGGTGGAGCATTCAAGGCATAGAACCTTTGATAATTTCATTGTCAACCTTCTTTCCGGCATCGCCGCATATTGCTGTTTTCCAAAGAAGCCGTGCATCAATGTTTCACGAACGATTGACACACAGCTTACATTGTTCTGAATTCGTCGAACTCACGTTAAATTATGGGAGGATTTTAAAAAGAATCCGGGTATAAAGAATATTGAATTTTAGAACCTCTTTAAATTTTCCTCTACCGAATGAATGTTAATTCATAGTTTCGGTAAAGGATAATGTCTAGGTGTCAAACATTATGGGTTCGGGGTTAAAATAAAAGATATTCGAAGAGTAAAAAACTTTCAAATGCCATCCTACTCACAGAACACTCTTTTTCAACTCATTCCTCTCTCTACTGACTCTCATAATAAGGATTTTTAATGGGCATTTGTGCATTTACATTACGATACCAATGATATAACTGCTTCTTCATTCGCTTCATCAATCTTGGCTTTTTACCTGATAAATCTGTTTTTTCAGATTTATCATTTACAACATCATATAATTCAACATGTTTATCTTCAAAAAACTCAATAAGTTTATAATTTCCTTGACGAACCGCTGCTGATGGACACCCTCCAAGACCACCACTATAATGAGGGTAATGCCAAAATATTGGACCTCTATCGAACGTCTCCCCTTTCAATAAAGGAGCAAATGATACACCATCTATATGTTGCTTTGGTAATAAAGGTAATTGACATAAATCTAACAATGTTGGATAAAAATCCGTTCCTATTATTGGGGTCTCCTTTATAACCCTTGGTTGAATCACCCCTTTCCATCTTACGAACGTAGGAACTCGAATCCCCCCTTCATATAAAGTTCCTTTACCCGAACGTAATGGTAAATTACTTGTTGGTATATTATCTGTTCGGTTACTAGTTGCCATACCTCCATTATCAGATGTAAAGATTATAATAGTATTACCATCTAGTCCTTCATCCTTCAAACATTGTATCAAACGCCCTATATTTTGATCCAAACTTTCGATCATTGCCGCATAAATAGGCATATTCTGATTCATCTTAAAATAAGTATCGCCTTGTTTTACAAACTCTTCTCCTTGAAAATCAAACATTTTACGTTTTCTCTCATATTTTTCTATATCATTCTGTTTTGCCTGCATGGGTAAATGCACAGCATAGTAAGATAAATACACAAAAAAAGGAGATTCTTTTTTCTCTTTAACAAATTTAATGACTTCATCTGTTAAACGATCTGTTATATATTCTCCTTTCGGGCCATCTGGCAATTGAGGATTTTTATATGGAGAAAAATATCCTCCTGCAGGTAAACCTGAATAATTTCCCCCTTTATTTACCTGAAAACCAAATGATGTAGGAAAATCCGATTCTGAATTTACAGACTCTGCCAAGTGCCACTTACCCGCAAAGAAAGTAGAATAACCATTTTGTAAAAAAGCCTCAGCAATCGTAACTTCTTTTTTATCCAAATGAAGATTAAAAGGTAAAGATAACATTTTCTGATTCTTATTTATACCAAAAGACTGATTCCCTGGTATATAATCAGTAAGATTTATTCGAGCAGGATACTTTCCTGTCATAATAGCTGCTCTTGAAGGAGATGATACTGGACAAGCTGCATAAGCAGACTGAAACGAAACACTTTCTGCAGCCAAACAATCAATATGAGGGGTTTCATAAAAAGAACTACCGGTACAACCTAGATCTGTATACCCCATATCATCAACTAAAATAAATACTACATTAGGTTTATTTGTAACCTTATTATTTGCATATATTGCAGGTATACAAGATACACAAAAAGACAATGACAACAACTTATTCATAAGCATTCAATAAAAAACTTCACTCTAAATTATCTATATTTATAGGTATTATCTCTCAATTAAAACATATTCAAAAGAGACCCAAAACAATTGATATAAAACATTCTAAAACAATTAAAGCAGTTCTAAAACATTTTAGTTATCAACCTCTTTTATCAAATGAAACTCATATATACGTGGAGGAGCCAATGCTTTCAATACATCTAACCGGATTTTTTCAGCTTTATAAGATTTCGGAAAACGAATAACCTTACAATCACTCATAGGTTCATCGCTCACATATA
>OGYZ01000416.1_pt1 | contig 39210 bp, 32 predicted proteins | sample 1576681 | NCBI WGS metagenome assembly OGYZ01 (sample SAMEA3541480, study PRJEB24748) | human gut metagenome | biome: human gut; feature: human-associated habitat; material: faeces | place: China | collected 2012 | reverse complement strand
AATTCTATCGGCGTTGTCCTACAAGTTGCTACGTATAACTACATAAATATATATTTACTGAAATACAGATTTATGGTTTTGCGCGGATGAGACAGCGGACGTAGATGTGATCGGGGGCTGTCTCAGAGCTCCCCGTGTAATCCGTGGGGGCTCCACCGCCAGCGCCAATAGTTCCCGATACTGTTCCATTCTGTAGATTACCGGAAACGGAACTGGCCTGAGCCGTACCGGAGACAGTATCCTTAGCTGTGCCCGAAATGGTACTTGAACTTGCTGTTTTTGTTGATATATTTGACCTAATATTGCTTGAGCGAATTGGACCGGACCCTCCGCTTACGTCTGCGGCATTATAGTAGTTTGTGGTCCACAGTACCGCATCATCGCTGTATCTTTGCCCTGCCGCTGTCCCGGATACGCTCAAACTTGCCGTGGATGAATATCTCTGCCCCGCCGCTGTGCCGGATAGGGCTGTGCTGACGAGCTGCCCGGAAAAGGAGTGCGTGTGCGTCGGTTGAGAGTGGTTATGGCTCTTGATCGAGTTGGCCACAGTCTGTCCGACGCTATGCCCGGACTGGAGGCCACGCAGAAAACGTCCCCGGTAATCGGGCACTCGGCTGCCTATAACTCCAACCAGTTCCGGATAGACTGTGTTGTTTATACTTTGTCCATTGCATTCCAGCCACTTATTGGCTTCTGACGGCCATGTGTTTGACGGCCATGTAATCACAGTTCCGACAGGGATTCCGTCGGTGCTTTTCACAGATACTAGAAGTCATCTCATAATCAACCTGAGCTAGATCATAATACATCCCAGTTGCGCCATATTGATATAAAATTTTCTGGATGAAATTTACATGTTACAACAAAGCGATGAAAGTTTTACAGCCAAGCGAACAGCCGCTCGACTTTCCAGCGGCGACGGTACCGCTGCAAGAGACGACCATCTTGCGTCTTGGCCCGTTTCTTTCGATTCGGGGCGAGCATTTCGATGCCCCAAGCTTATTCCAGTCTGGCATCAAGGGCATCACTGTCGTAGGCCTTGTCGCCGATCAAACGTTCTGGAAGCTCATTGGTAAATCCAAAGAATTCCATTCAGGATGGCACGAGGCTCATTGAGTACCGGCCTGCCTTGCCCTCTCGGCCCCTTGGGGGGCTGGAAGAAGGGGCGCGCGGTGCTCCCATTGCTCATTGGTGATGTCCATTACCACTTCGTGCTGGATGCGCATGAAAAAGTCTAGAGGTACTTTATGTTCGTGCCATATTTTGATTATGAGATGACTTCTAGCCCCGGCAGGCTCCCCATTTTTCCCCCTCGCCGCTCCACTGCGGGACAAAAAACCGACAAGTAGGAAATTTTGGAAGTGAGGAATATGGTGCTTGGCTATGCCTTTTTTATGCATTGTTTCTGCATTATGTAGTATGGTAATAAAGTCCAAAACATTTATTTATTACATTGTAAATAAATATTTTTACATAAATAAAATTATATTTTGAATCAATATTGTATTTAGTGTCGTTTTTAACAATAGTGCAGTACATAGTATTTGCATATAAAATAAAAAATTATTGACAATGACTTTTGTTACATATAACATAAAATTATAATGGCATGATTTAAGTCGTTTTCGCACACAAAATTCTTTGCAGATTTTGCTATGACGTGCTTTGTCTCGTGCCGTATTACGCCAATTTTGGCAAATCATTTTTGGAAAGTCGGGGCTATCCCCGGGAGCCGTATATCGTCGGCAGCGCCGACGCGGGCGAGTGTGTGCCCTTTTCTTTATATTCCGCATTGATGTGGCAAAGAATAGGCGTTCTCCCATATGCTGCCGAGCTTGCCCGGACTTTCCCAAGCAGCGGGCACACGATCCCGCTCTGTGAGGGAGTATGGCGAAAATTTCGGTCAAAAACCTATCGAAAGTTTTTGGTTTCGGCGCAAAACACGCACTCAAACAATACAAAGAAGGCAAACCGCGTAAGGAGATTTTGAACGACACGGGCAACGCGGTTGCCCTCTTTGACGTTTCTCTCGATGTCCAACAGGGCGAAATTCTTGTCGTCATGGGCTTGTCAGGAAGCGGAAAATCAACATTCGTCCGCTGCCTTAACAGGCTCATAGACCCCACCGCCGGAAGCATCCATGTGGACGGCACGGACATCACCGCACTTTCCACGCGCGAGCTGCGCGAATTACGGCAAAAAAACTTCGGCATGGTCTTTCAGGACTTTGCCTTGCTTCCCCACCGATCCGTTTTGGAAAATACGGTGTTCGGCCTCGAAATTATGGGCGTGGCCAAAGCGGTCCGCCATAAAAAGGGAATGGAGGCCCTTGCCCTGGTAGGCTTGGGCGGCTGGGAGAACTCCTTCCCGCACCAACTGTCCGGCGGTATGCGGCAACGAGTCGGCCTCGCAAGGGCATTGGCCATCGATCCGCCTGTGCTGCTCATGGATGAAGCGTTCAGCGCGCTTGATCCGCTGATCCGCCGCGATATGCAGGATGCGTTGCTCGGCCTGCAAAGCGAACTGCGCAAAACCATCGTTTTCATCACGCATGACCTCGACGAAGCTCTCAAGCTTGGCGACCGCATCGTTATCCTGCGCGCTGGCCGCGTCGTCCAGACAGGAGCTCCCGAAGACATCCTCACCTCACCGGCCGACGACTATGTGGCCCGCTTCGTTTCCTCAGCGGATGTCACCCATGTGTTGACGGCCGAACGGATCATGAAGCGCTCCGAAGCGGTGGCCGTGCTTGGACACGACGGACCACGTGCGGCGCTGCGCGCTATGCGGACCCATTCGATCACCAACCTTTTCGTTCTTGACCGGGAGCGGAAGTTTGAGGGCATCGTGAACGCCGAGGATGTGGAACAGCTAAGTAGCTTGGGGCGCAGGGAACTGGAGCCCGTCGTGCAGCGAGATATCGTTACCGTCCTTCCCGATACCCCCGTCTCCGAACTCATTCGCATCATGTCCAACCTTCCCTATCCGCTGGCCGTGGTGAACGAAAACCGCCGTCTACAGGGAGTCATCGTGCGGGGGTTGCTGCTTGGCGCCCTTACGGAAACAAGAGGTAAAACCGAATGAATATCCCAAGCCTGCCACTCGCCGAACTGGCTGATGCCGCCATTGATTTTCTGGTGGAAACCTGCGCTCCGTTCACTAGGGCCGGAGCCGAAGTTGTTTCCGCACTGCTCGATATCTTTGAACACGGACTGTTGGCCTGCCCGCCTTGGCTGTTCATTCCTCTTTTATGCGGCATCACATGGTTGCTGACGCGCCGTCTCCTTTTTCCCTTAGGCGTCGGCCTCGGATTCGCTCTGCTTTGGAATATCGGCCTCTGGACACCCACCATCGTCACGCTTGCACTGGTATTGGCCTCTACGGTGCTGTCCTCGCTCATCGGCGTCGGCCTCGGCATTCTGGCCGGAGTATGTAAACCCGTCCGTATCTGCATCATGCCGCTGCTCGACATCATGCAAACCATGCCGGCCTTTGTCTATCTCATCCCCGCCATACCCTTTTTCGGCATCGGCAAAGTCAGCGCGATGGTCGCGACAGTCATTTTTTCCGTTCCCCCCGCCATTCGCCTGACCTGTCTCGGCATCCGCCAGACGCCGGTTTCGCTGGTCGAATGCTCGGAAGCCTTTGGCGCAACGCGCTGGCAGCGGCTGTGCAAGGTGGAGCTACCTCTAGCCATCAAAACCATCATCGCGGGGATCAATCAGACAATCATGCTTTCCCTGTCCATGGCCGTCATTGCCGCCATGATTGGCGCCGGGGGCCTGGGAAGCGAAGTGTGGAAAGCCATTCAAAGAATGCAGATCGGCAACGGCTTTGCGGCCGGCCTCGGCATCGTCATTGTAGCCGTCACCCTGGACAGGCTGTTCCAAGCTCTTGCCAGGCGTGTCGGACATGGAGGTTGGGATAATTAACGTTCCCCACCACTGGAAAAACGTCTCTCCAGGAGAATCACATGAAAAAACTGTTCTTCGCTCTCTGCTTGATGTCGGCATGTCTCTTAGCCATACCGGGGCACGCCGCTGAGAAAAAACATCTGAAAATTGTCTATGTGGAATGGGATTGCGCCACCGCCTCGACATACCTTGCGAAAGCTGTACTGGAAGACAGGTTCGGATATACGGTTGAGGCTGTCCCGGTCAGCAATGCCGTCATGTGGGGGGCACTGGCCTCGGGCGACGCCGATGTTTCCGTGACGGCTTGGCTGCCCGTGACGCACGGCGATTTCCTTGCCAAGTTCAAGGACAAAGTCGATGTGCTCGGTACAGTTACCGACGGGGCTCGTCTGGGTCTGGCCGTACCCGATTATGTTCCTTTGAAATCGATTGAAGAGATTGAAGCCAACAGTGAACGCTTCCAAAACCGGATCATCGGGATTGATCCCGGAGCGGGCATTATGAAGCTCACCGAGAAACTGCTCAAAGACTATAAACTGGACAAAATGACGCTGGCCGAAGGAAGCGGGGCCACCATGACGGCCAGCCTCGCGGCCGCCATCCGCAACAAAGAATGGATTGTCGTCACAGGCTGGTCGCCGCATTGGATGTTTGGTCGATGGAAGCTGCACTATCTCGACGATCCGCGCGGTTCCCTTGGCAAAGAAGAAAACATCCAGACCGTGGCCCGCAAGAATTTGCAGAAAGACCATCCTGAAGCTTGGGCCTTTTTATCGCGTTTTCATTACGCCGACGCGAACCAGCTCGAATCGTACATGAACTGGAATCAGGAAAACGGACTCAAGACGCCCGAAGCCACGGCACGCCGTTTTATGCAGGCGCATCCTGAACTTGTGACCGACTGGCTGAGTACGCAACCCGCCAAGCAATAGGCGCGCCGCGATACTGGCGCAAAGGAGCAGAATGCGATTTTTTTCATTTAGCAAGAATACCAGAACGGCAGAGATGGGCGGCGATCCACCACCTTGCAATCCCGCGACGCCCATTGCCGAACTTGAAAAACGTGTTGCCAAGCTGGAACAATATTTGACCCGGAACGCCTCAGAAGAAGGGGACTGCGCCCGTTTGAAAAAAACAGTTGAGGCACAAGAACAGCGTATTAAGGAATTGGAAGAAAAACTTCTGAGTTTGTTGGTGCGTCACCACCCTCCTCCAGTTTTTTAGCTGGGATAGTCACAGATTGAGACTATCCAGTTTCATCAGTATAAAGTTCTCGGACTATATTTCCCTAGCAGGAACTCACCAATTGTCACAGGACTATGGTCCTCTGGATTTCGGAGAACGAAAGCGCAGACTCTTCAGATGCGCATTCGTGATGAAAAGTTACACCTCGTACTTTCCACGTCACTATCCATTTTTTCTGACGCATGGAATAACGGATTGTTGCCATAATCTTCCCTCCAAGGGGGAAATACTGTGACGACGCTCCATCCGTCAAAAGTTCTGAACCCAAGGTACAGCAAGCCCTTTTCGACCTGCAACCAGTTCCGGGTACACTAGAATGTCAACATAAAATATCTATAATTATAGTAGGATAAACAAAAATAAGGGCCAATCTTTTGTAGCCTTGCTATGCCAGTCGAACCCGTGTAGTTTTCACGCCGGGACTTCCCTTATTCAGTCACCAGCGGGGGATTGTAAGGAGGTTCCATGCCACCATGTACGGATTCATCCGTATGCTGGCAAAGGCCGCTGTTTGGGCTGCCCTTGTCCGGCTGTTTAACTGGCTGATGGACGAGTTCCTGAGCTAGAGACAGCCCACCGGACAAAGCAACGCCCCTAACAGTGGTTGAGACTGTTAGGGGCTGTCCTGTGGGAAAACTTCTGTTTTACCTCTAGGGGAGTCCCGAAAAAGACCCCGCGCAATGGGACGGTAGGTGTTAGCAGCACTTGCCGTCCCTCTTGAGTTTTAAGATAAGGCGATTCAGAAAGTTTGGCAAGTCACCTTGTAACCCTCCCTTAAAATAGTGCAGATCAAAACTGGAGACTTCTGGTAAACCATCCCCAGGAGGGCGCCATGAAGAAGTCACGGTTTTCTGAGCACCAAATCATCACGATTCTCAAGTCGGTCGAAGCGGGACGGACTGCCAAGGACGTATGCCGGGAGCATGGCATCAGCAGCGCCACGTTCTACGGCTGGAAGAGCAAGTTCGGCGGCATGGAAGCTTCGGACATCAAGCGTATGCGCGATCTTGAGCATGAAAATGCGCGTCTCAAGCAGATGTATGCGGACTTAAGCCTGGAAAACCGGGCATTGAAGGATGTGATCGAAAAAAAGCTCTGAAGCCAGCCGAGAAGCGTGAAGTTGTGCTGTTCGTTCAAGAAGAGCATGGGCTTTCCGTCAGCAAGGCGTGCACAGCATTGCACATGAGTCGAAGCGTGTTTGTCTACAAACCAACACCTCGTGACGACAGCCTTGTGATCACGACGCTTCTTGAGCTGGCCGAGCGCTATCCACGGTACGGATTTGCCAAATACTTTGCTGTGCTGCGTCGTGAGGGGCATACATGGAACCATAAGCGCGTCTACCGAATTTATCGGCAGTTGCAGTTGAACATGCGCCGCAAAGGAAAACGTCGGTTGCCCAGCCGAGCTCCTGTTCGTCTGGAGGCGCAAACCGTCGTCAACGGCTGTTGGTCTGTGGACTTTATGAGCGATGCGCTGATGCACGGTCAGCGTTTTCGCACGTTCAACGTGCTTGATGATTGCAGCCGTGAAGTATTGGTGTGGAAGTGGACACCAACTTGCCTGCGGCCCGCATCATTCGCGTACTCGACCGCATAGCCGCCTGGAGAGGCTATCCCACAAAAATGCGTATGGACAATGGCCCGGAGTTTGTCTCAGTACAGCTTGCCGGATGGGCTGAGCAGCACGGGATTGACCTTGAGTTCATCCAACCCGGCAAGCCCACGCAAAACTCGTATGTGGAGCGGTTCAACCGTACCTTCCGCGATGAGATATTGAACTTCTATGTTTTCAGCAGGCTAAGTGAGGTCCGCACTATCGTTGACGCATGGGTACAAGAATACAATGAGCAAAGGCCACACGAATCATTGGGCAATCTCACGCCAGAAGATTTTGCCCTCAAACATGCCGGGGGTTCCAGTTTAGCTTTGCACTAACTGGGGGGCTTTACAATTGCTTGAGTGCCAGAAATATGTTCTCGATGATATGACGCATCTCGTATAAATACTTGTCATATTCAATGGGAGAACGTTTTCTTCGCTGTATGGGGGATTACGGCTTGCAGACCTTTTTTCTACAGCTGTTCTCGAAGTCTGTGGACGGCTATAGGCTTTATCCGCGAGGACGAACCGGCATTCATGCCTTCAACGAGAGGGAAAGCCTGGCTGATATCAGAGCAGGAACCTGCCGTGATAATGATTCTGACCGGCATATCATGCGCATCCACGGTCAAATGCCATTTTGTGTGAGTCCCCTTTTGTGCGGCTCATGTCCTGATTGCCGCGGCGAGTTCCTGTGGCATGAGGGTGCACTTCATCAATCATACCCCATTCAAAAGCTTATTGGGAGAGCATGGGCATGAGTTCCTTCAGCACAAGCCCCGCGCAGCCGTTGCCCGCATCCAAATGGATGGACAGGGGCCGGGTGGCTGTCCGCACCGGTGAGGGCAAGGATGAACCAGAGGTACTCCGTCCTGAAGGATTTCACGGCATAGTCGGGGGTACGGTTCGGACCCTGAAGGCCGGTGCCCAGCAGGCGGGCAACTTCGTCGCGAATGTCGTTCAGACCGGAATCGCCGCTGACGGGAACCGCTCCGGCACGAACCCGCTTGATCCCATTGTCGACCGCCGGATTGTGCGAACCCGTGGTCATGAGTCCGCCATCAAAACCCTGTTTGGTGGCCGCATAATAGAATGCTTCCGTGCCGCACATGCCGAGGCAGGTCTCCGCAGCCCCCATCCTGAAGCGCAGGGCAGGCGGGCATCATAGCCCACGGCAATGTTGCGGGCGTTCATCACGTTGACAAAGGAACGTTCCACAGCATACGCAATGTTTTCGTTCAGGGGGTCGGGGGAGATGCCGCGAATATCATAGGCTTTGAAACAGAGAAGGAGCATGATAATCCTCTTATGAAAGATAATAACTTATTAAGAATATAAAATATTTAATATGTGTGGTCATTATGAAATAAAATTATGGTTAATGAAATACTATTTTGTGAACGAAAAATCCTAATTTTCGAGTATCACTACTCATGTTGCATTCTTGTGGTGAGGTAAGGTCTTCTTCACTTAAAATTGTTAAAGAAAGAAACGAACTGTTATTAAACATATCCTGTGTAATTTGTATTGAAAACGTGGTTGGACCACATAATTTCATTTTTTTATATTCCCGACCATTGATCAGACAATGAATTGTTCTATAGCAGATTCCGCCCAAAAAGGGAGCCACATCTAGCAGTATTTCATAATCATTTGGTTTTTTATTTAATATCAATGAAGCCGTTTGCGTAGCGGTCCATGTCCCGGATGCTTCAGGGGTATGCCAACCATCAGCGGTCACTATTGAGGGCATATCAGGTGAGAAAGGTTTGTTTTCGTATTCCCGTTGAAGCTCTTCAGTGAAGGGTAAAAACGTCAAATTGTGAAAAAGGAATCCTAATTTTCTGGTATCAATACCAAGGTTACATTCCTGTGGTGATGTAAGCTCTTCTGTACTCAGAAATGATAATGAAAGCAGTGGAATGCCATTAAACATGTCTTCTGTAACAAAAATAAATAATGTTTTTGCATTGTATAATTTTGTTATTTTATATTCTTTATTGTTAATAAGACAATGAAGTGTTCGAAAGTCTTTATTACCTAAAAATGGTGTTAGCGTTATAGTAAGTATATAATTTGAAGGTAATAGTGCTAAGTTCAAAAAACTTTTTTCTGTAGAAGTCCAGGTGCCCTCGTCATTATGGGGATGCCATCCTTCACTTGAAATGATTTCTGGTACGAGTTGATTGAAAGGAGATATATATAGAGATTTTTTTTGGGGGTCATATTTTTTTGTAAGCGGTGTGAATGAAAAAAGATGAATTTTTTTAAAATGAACAAGATAATTTGCAGGGATTGATGTTCGTATTTCAAGATCTTTCACTGCTTCTTTGAGTTCAAATGGTAAACCTATGTGCTGATTGTTTCCAGGGACAAGTTCTTTTTTATATAATATTTCTTTACCTCGATTTATAGAAATATCACAATATGCTGAAAATTGTGTTTCAGAATCTGAAAATATATTTTTGTTATATGCATATAGCATAATAACCGCATATTTTCCAGGAGGTAAAGATAAATAAGGTCCTGTAATGTTTGTATGATAATGAGAATATACAAGCAAGCTGTCTTTGTTACATAGAGAAGTCCCATTTAGTAAAAAATGTTGAAAAGGAATGATCGTATCGTATTCTGAAACACGTTTATACGTCGTTAATCCGTAAGTAATAATATCTGACATGATATTTTGTTTTAAAAAATATGTTTCATTAAGATGGATTTTCATCCAGGAAACAATGAGTACACAACCTTTGGGTATTTCAATCTCTAGCGAAATATCGTGTGTCGTGCTCCCTATAATAAAGGGAAGCCGGAGCGAACGACGTGGCCCTTCTTCGAGAGGTGCAGACGCGAGGGATTTTTCTTCTTTTGAGGTTAGAATACAGTTTGCATCTCGGCCAGAGCCCCACCATGAATATTCAATCTCGAATTCATAATGGCCAGCGCAAAGTTGAATATTCGGCTGATGAAAGCAGGAGCCTTCTTCGCCCGACAAGTGAATATATCTTCCCTCATGAGGTATTTTTTCTGTGTTTTTTGATGGGGATAAGGGGAGTAAAATATCATTTGGTGTAAGAGTTATCCCTTGCTTTTGTGGTTGTGTAGAGTTTTTTTCATTGGGTTGTTGCTGTAGAATTTCCTGGTACACATTCATTAATTGGTGAGCTGCGTGTTGCCACGTAAAATTATTACGAATGTGCTGCTGCAATCCCGAACTGTTGCCCGGTGTCGCCAGCGCACGAAAGACGGCATCCTTAATAGAGGGAATTTCATCGGGTAAGAGATACGTTGCAAGGTTTCCAAAGTATTCTCGTGTACAGCCGATGGATGTGATAATAACACGGGGAACCCCAGCCGCGGCTGCCTCCAACGCAGCCAGACCAGGAGTTTCCAGCGTGGAGGGGAGAACCAGCGCTTCAGCAGCCGCATAGGCAGAACGCTGCAAAATGCCACCATGTTCGAGTGTCCCAATAAAATGTGTATGGTCGTCGGCAACAGCCCGGCATTGTGCGGCGTACTCTGAATTTCGTTCGTTCCCCGCAAGGACAAGTTGAATACCTGTTGCCTTCAAGGCTTCTATCAGGTTAAGCTGGTTTTTTCGAGGTTCAATATTACTCATGCATAAAATAAATGGACCAGTTATATGAAAATGATCACGAAAAATCTCAGGGGAAATTTTTTGGAAGAAGATGTCATTTACCCCATTCACAATGGGAGTAAAATATTCTTCTGGCATACTCAGAAGAGCTGCTATTTGTCCAGCCTCTGCAATAGAGTTTGGTAATACTCGTTTGCTTAACCTGTATGTGGAGGCTATATGTTCAAGGTCGTACTTAGTTGTTTTGTCCGGCCAGAAAATTGAAGAAATTACCAGTGGAAGCTTACGATTTTGGGTAACATATTCACAAAAGAGGGACTCTGGTTGACTGGAAAAATGATGGACAATGTCTACCTCATCAAATTGAGGATTCCATGGATCATAGCGCAGGACGTTCACCCCCATCGCTGAAAGGTGTTTTTCGTATTGAAGAAGTTGTATTTCACCTCCACCAGGACAGTCAAATGCGGCTGTCCATGTATGGAAAAGGATTGTCAATGGTCGTTTTTTATCATTACATTTTTGCATAGAGTACACCAGAATTATAATATATTCTTTATCATAAACTTATTTTTATGGGCGGTAAGAACTGAACCAAGATATTCTGCGTAACACCTTCCCAGTGTGTGCCAGCTGAAAAAGGTAAGTGCATAATTACTGGCTGCAGTGGGATCAAGAGAAAGGGCTTCATGTATTGCTTTCGGAAAATCATCAATTTCTCTACATAAATAGAGCTTATCATCAATAATATGCCCACGAGCACCAATAGGAGTACTTACCACAGGGATACCGCTTCCCATAAAATCGAGCATTTTCAGGTTAGTTCCTGAGCCACTGAACATCGGATTTACGGCAACTGACGCAATAGAAAGGTAGTGTGCCTTTGTTGCATCATCAACACTTCCGGTAAAAGTCATATTTTCTGGAAGCTGATATTCCTTGAAATAATCACTTACGCTGCCAAGAATAATGAAATGAAATTCTTGAAGAGCTGGTGCAAGTTGAATCAAATACTCCACACTTTCAATATTAGGCTTATGTCTGCTTCCCATAAACAATACTATTGGTTTATTATACCCGGCTGCTAAACGAAGTTCTTGTCTGAGCTTTGAAGGGGTAAAGGGAACACTGTTCGCATCATAGCCATTATTGATCGTAAAAAAGGGGGCCTTTCCAAAATGTTTTTTGAACGCTATCGCATCTGCATCACAGCAAAAAACAGTAATCAGGGCCCTTGAGTAAGCTTGTTTTTCGGTCTCGTAGAGCAAATTAAGAAGTTCTGTTGTTTTGTCCCCCGGGGTATACATGGCCTTTTTTAAAAACCATTCTACGTTATGAGTAGAAAAAATGAAAGGTTTATTCAGAAGACTGGCCAGAGGATAGCAATATGGGTGCTCAAGAAGAACCGCATCTGCCGATTCGCTCATGTTTTTGGCACAGGTTATAAAATCAGGGATTGCATCCATGTGTTCAAGAGCAATAATATCGCCAGTAGACGTTCCCGTAATTGCATTCAATTTGGCTTCCTGTTCAAGCCACTGTGGTGTTCTGGGAAGAGTTGTTTCCCAGACGTTGCTGGATATTTCTCGACGAGGGGTATTAGAATATCCAAGAGAAAGCATTTCAATATCAAATTTTTTTGAAAGTTCTTGATAAAGATAATACATTCTGTTTTGTCCCCCACCCAGAGGGGGAAAGATCGGGTACGTAGAGAGAGCAAGGATTCTTTTCCTGGAATGTACTGAAATGCGTTGTTCCGGGAGCATCCTTTCGCTTATGTGAGCTACTGTTTTTTCCCAGGTAATATTGGAAACAAGGTGCTTAGCTTGTATTCCCCGTGTTTTAACGTCTTCCGGATTCTGCGCCGTATGGCGAATAGCTTCTGCCAAAGCGGTTACTGAAGGCTGACATAGATATCCTGTCTTGTCATTGACAAATTCCGTACTGCCTCCAGAATCTGTACAGGTTATAACGGCTTTGGAGCATTGCATGGCTTCAAGGGTAATAAGTCCGAAATCTTCCTGCGCTGGGATGAAAGGTACGGCATACGCACGACTATATAATTTCTCCAATTCAACATCACTGACGAATCCCAAAAATTCGATACGTGGATCTCCTTGGGCAAGGTTTCGCAGTGCCTGTTCATGAGGCCCGGTCCCGGCAATTTTGAGAGGTATCTGGACATTGGCCTGAAGATAGGCTTGTATCAACAGATCAATGCGTTTGGCGTAATCAAGCCGGCTGACAGTGAAAAAATATTCATATCCGCTATTATACAAATTTTGCAGCGTGGTGGGAGGGTACAGAATCTCCACGGAGGCATTGGGGGGAAAGTAGCTTTTGCGTTTGGCCACAGTTTCAGCAATTGTCATGATATTTCTTGCTTTCTGCATAGCACGGGTATCAAGGGCATGAATAATACGACGAATAAAAGGTCCTGGAAAGGTAAAGGCTAACAAATTAGGATCCTCTGTCTTGCGGAGGTATTCCAATGCGTCGAAGATGGTACTTATATCTGTAGCGGGATTCTCAAGCATATCCCAAACATATTGGATTCCCGGTGTCGTGTCCTTCAGATGTATGGGTTGGTCACCATAGAGGTCGTATAACCCTCTCAGAGTATGCATGAGGTAAACAAGATGGTTTGGGTGTTGACACATCCAGGCAGGATACTTTGAGCTGATAACCATATCAAACTCAGAAAGATCAAGCTGATAAAAATATTTGTATGAATCCACAAGTCCCCAGAACGAAAATTCGTCCGCTGGAATTTTAAAAAGTTCACAAGGGTGCTGGGTGAACCGGTTGAAGGCGGTAAAAAGTCCCAGCCATAATTTTTCGGCGCCTCCAACTATAAAGGGAACGTGACTCGGTGCAACGATAGCGATTTTCATATTTTTCTCCAGAAAGGATTTGAGGATATTAAAGATGTAGGCAACGTAGCAATGCCTGTGCGCTTTCTTTCCAGGTCAGGAGCTTCATTCCTGATGAGGAAGGTGCCTTGCCTTCGGCGTTAAGCTGTAACCATTGCCTTATTGCAGAGGCCAAACATTCTGGTTGTAATCCACTAAAATAGAAAGCATTATCTTCTGCTACTTCTCGAAAAACGGGTAAGTCTCGGAGCAGAAGGTTCTTTTTGTGACGAGCGGCTTCAACAATCGGGAGACCGAACCCTTCCCCTTCTGATGCCATCAGGGCAACAGAGGCGGCATCGTAGACTTTTTCCAGATATTCATCACTGATACCCTGCAACCAGAATAGTCGTTTTCCCCGTTCAGGGTGTTCATTAAGAACACTTGCCAGCTCGGACATATTCCAGCCTTCTTTTCCGACAAAAACAAGGTTGACATCAACACCTTGATTCCAGAGCAGTTCAAAGGCCGCCAGTGTCTGGCTGTGCCCTTTGCGTGGCTCCAGGGTCGCGACCATCAGCACTGAAGGGCGTTCTTTCAACAGGGATAGAATCAGTTCACTTTCTTTGGGCAGCCCTTTGGTTGGGAGTGAATTTTGAACGTCGCTGCCCAGGTGAAACCAGTTAATGGTATAGTTTGGATTGTCTGGATAGTTTTTATCTTTGATCCATTGCCGAAGTTCCTCTGCCGTTGCTTGAGAAATGCAAATTGCACCATCAGTTTTTAATATCGTGTTGATCCAGTTCAAAAAGTGTTGATCCATTCCAGCTGCACAATACTGCGGATGCGTAAGAGGAAGAATATCGTATACAACAAAGTATACTTTGCATCCGTGTTTACGTATCCTAGTAATATATAGATCTAGTAGATTTACATATAGTGTTAAATCTAACCCTATGAAAATATCTCCTTTCTGCGTGAATACAGGGCGCTCAGTGTCAAAAATACGCTGATTATCTGTTTGAAAAAGAGCGTCTGCATAGTAGTAGCATCCTTTATCAGGTCGTCCATAAACAGGCCTTACTACATAATTGGAAATGGGAGTGAAAAGCAATTCTTTTGTAATAGTTCGTGTTACTCTTTGAATTCCTGTCCGTGCATCAGATTTATATAGTTCACTGACATCAATATATAGTTGGTGATACATGGAAGAACGAAGTGATTCCTCTGCGCAAAGAATTGCTCCGGATTCATGCTCTTTATGCAAACAAAGTTCTTTAATTGAATTATATAGATCTGTTTTATTTTGCGTGTTTTTTTTCTTGATGCTATTTGGAATATGGAAAGGGTATTTATTAAAAATATTGAAACAAGTATTTGCAACGTTTTTAAAATTAATAGTACCATCCCTATTCCTTTTAAAATGGATATTTCTCACTTCTAACTCATGCAGCACCTGTAAAATACTTTCTGAAAATAAAGATGTGTTTAACAACAGATCAGGTTTACCATGAAGAAAAATGTTTGTATGAATATTTTTAATTTCCTTATCGATTAAAGAAGAATTGAGTATTATTGCTGTTCTGATATGTGAAGGGAGATCTGATGTGGAAATAATAGGAAGAATGTCTTGTGTATATATATCAGAAAATAAAACCCAATCTGGATTTATATTCTTGATACAACTAGATAAAATTAACGATGAACATCTTTTGCTCTGTTTTTTTGATTGAGAAGAAGAAAATTGTGGTGCATACCATAGGCGGATATGATCCTTAGGAAGTTCTTCTTTTAGAAGATTAAATATGGTGATTGAATAATTATAATTCATGCCGTTCATGAGTAGAAAAATATCATTTTTTTTTCTATTCTTAATGATCGCTCTAGTTATATCAATGCATTCATTATTAAGAAGATCCGTCTGATCCTCATATTGAATACCATGCAATACAATGACTATTCGCATAGAGTATCCCCTCATATACAGATGACACCTATGTCATATCTTATTTGGAAAACTTTTTTTCAAATAATTGCAAGCAATTTCACGATTTTCTTCTGTCAAAGGCAAGGTCATAAGCGCATCTTGGGCAGACAAGACATTCTCTGTATTTCCTTTTGGTTGAGGGTGTGGAGGCAGCTTTTCCATAGCCTCAAGGCACAAGCGCGCAGATCTGTCCCAAGAAAATTTTTGTTGTTGTTTTTGACCATGCTCACGAAGACGAGCATGGAAGGCTGGATCAGAGAGAACTTGTTGCATTTTTTTCGTCAATTGTAGCACATCGCGAGGGTCAAACAGCGCTTCTTCTAAGCCGATAACTTCTGGGAGCGACGTCGTATTGGAGGCTATAACTGCAGCACCGCAGCGCATAGCTTCCAGGGGGGGAAGTCCAAAACCTTCTTCAAGTGAGGGAAAAACAAAAAGCGTGCATAAATTGTAAAAGTAAAGCAAATCAGTATCGGAAATATAACCAAGAAAATGAATATAGGGATCTTGAATATATTTTTCTTCATAATATCCCTTATTCTTTCCTTCAATGATGACTAAAGGAAATTGTTTTCTCATTTCTTCCGTTAAATTGTGGTGGGCAGCAAGCAATATCGGAATATTTTTTCGTTCATCACTTCCACCGGAATAGAGAATAAATTTTTCAGTAAGCGTGAATTTTTTTAAAAAGTCTTCTCGCTCCTGGAGAGATATGCTTAGCTGCTTGAACATCGTGTCTGTATCGCAGAAAATTGTTTTAGAAGCTCCAGAGGGTATGACACTTCGTAATTCTGTATTTTCGTAGCTGGAAATGCACAAAAAAAGATCAGTAAAGCGCAGCAGATCAAAACACTCCATATAGCGATGATAGACAGGTGTATCTTCTCCACCAAGGTGGCGGTGATCCTTGTAAGGAATAAAATCATAGGTAACCATAGCGACATGACTGAAGGTGTGCAAAATTTCAGGAGCACATACAAAATCATCACATATTTCAGCAAGATAACTACATAAAAGAACAACATCAGGCTTCAAATCGGCAATAGCAGATGAATGAATTATTTTGGCTATGCTCTGGTGTTCTAAACCGTGTTCTTCAAAAAATCTCAGAGGCAGGGGGGAATACCAAAAAATAATATTTTCAGGAGGCAGAATACCAGTGAATGTGTCCTGAATATTTTGAACGCTTTCCTGCAAGGAGCCATTTACGAGGAGAAATACTTCATGCACTCCTTTCATTCTGGCAATACCTCTGGCAAGACCAAGCGTATAGCGCCCAATACCGCGAAAACGAGAATTCGTTTGTGCTCCCTGCATGTCAATAACAATACGCATGTGGTGCCTTCCTGATTGAGGTGTACAGCAGAAAATTAATATTTGTTGAAATGAATTGTATTATATTGTTTAATGTTGACATGTTATGTTGTAAGTATTGACATGGTATAAATTGGGAATTGTTTGATATATTTCCATTTGCCAATAAATTAGATATGTAATTGCTCCAATAACATCTGTGCGCTTTCTTTCCATGTTAATATAGTCATACCCTTTGTGGAGGGTGCCTTCCCCTCATGGTAAAGCATAAACCATTGCTCAATGGCCATTGCCAAAGATTCCGGACTCAGTCCACTAAAATAAAAAGCGTGTTCTCCGGCAATTTCTCGGAATACGGGGATATCCCGCAGGATAAGTGGTTTTTCATAGCGAGCCGCTTCAATAATGGGTAAACCAAAACCTTCGGCTTCAGAAGACATTATAACCACTGTCGATTTTTTATAAACATATGAAAGATATTCATCACTGATTGCTTCAAGGCGAAACAGACGTTTTTTTCGTTCAGGGTGCTGCATAAATATTTCTTCCAGCTTTTCCGTCTTCCATCCTTGTTTTCCTACGACAACAAGATTAATATCGAGGCCCTTTTTCCAGAGAATGTCAATGGCAGAGAAAAGCTGGTGAATACCCTTGCGAGGTTCGACAGTACCTACAATAAGCAACGTTGGACGTTTTTCTAGTGCTTCCAGCGTTCCCGGAGCTTCTGGTGGAAGTCCTTTTGTCGGGGCTGAATTTTCAATATCGCATCCTGCATGAAACCATGCAATGTGAAAACTATCTTTAGGCGACGATAGGTGCATGTTGACCCAGTTGGATAACGATACTGCCGTAGCATGAGAACAACATAAGGCACCATCGAACTGTGTAATGTATTCGATCCATTGTAGAAAAAAATGAGGAATGGGTTCACGGCAATACTGTGGATATTCACAGGGGATTAAGTCATACACTATAAAATATATTTTCATGCCGCATTGGTGCATTTGCATAAGTGTATCTTTCTGTGCCATTTCTACAAGAGGAGAAAAATCCATACCTCCAATGAAAATATCGTTACATGAATATGTTACAGGAAAATCTTCGGTGGGGAAGAGATCCTCCACACATAATATATTCATAAATCTATTGGCGTAGAAAAAGCCTTGTTGCGTCGTATTGGCATAGACAGGACATACTTTTATATTGTGCGGGACTATTTCCAAAAGAGCTAACAGCAGACTTCTGGTTGCTCTTTGAATACCTGTGCGTTTATCAAGAAGAACCAATTGTGATATATCAATAAATAATTGTTTTTTGCTCGAAATTCTCTTTGCATGTGTCATGAGATAACCTCAACATAGGCCAAGCTCTCGTAAAAGCATTTGAGCACTTTCCTTCCAAGTCAGGATTTTCATTCCTCGAGTGGAAGGTTCCTTCCCCATGGTGTAAAGCTTCAACCACTGCTCCAGTGCGTCACTTAAATCAGTTGGTTCAAATCCTTTGAAATAAAATGCATGTTCACCTGCAACTTCATGAAATATATCAATATCACGCAAAATAAGAGGAAGACCATATTGTGCAGCTTCAACAACAGGCAGACCGAATCCCTCGTCTTCCGATGGAACAAGGAGAGCGCTCACAGATTGATAAAGTTTTGCAACGTATTCATCACTCGCGTGATGAAGCCAAAAAAGTCGTTTTCCTAATTCTGGATGATTTTCGATATTGTTGATTAATTTCTCTGCACTTACATGATCCTCGGTAGGTTTGCTCCCCACAAGAAGGAAATTCACATCATAGTTTTTCCCCCATAGGTTCTCAAAAGCACGTAAAGCCTGAAGGTGACGTTTCCGCGGTTTAAGCGTTGCAACAGTCATGAAAGTAGGGCGTTGTTTAAACTGTGCCATCATGGCGTTGGCATTTGCTGGTAACCCTCGATCAGTGTATTCATTGTCGATTGTACATCCCAAGTGAAATGCTCTCACAGGAATGGTTATACCCTTCTGTTGTTGTGCGAGCCAGAAAGATACTTTTTTTGCAACGGAACGAGAATCACAGATAATGCCATCAAAGCGATCTATCATATGCATCAATGTAGTAAATTCATAGCTGCGGCTTTGAGCATACCATTCCGTATGTTCGGCTGCCCATAGATCGTAAATAAGTGTCCAGATCTGCACGTTATCTTTATGCATTTGGAAAAAAATATCTTTTTGATCGCAATCACTTCTTTTGTATCTATCCATATTTAATAATAAAAAATCACTTTTTCCCCAAAAAACCGGTGTATCTTCAGATGGTCTGTCGAAAATACCGTAATTTTTACGGAGCATTTCGTTTGCATGGAAAAGCCCTTCTTTTTCAGAGCAGGTATAGACCGGACAAACAATAAATCCTTTTGGAGGAGCCTGTAACAGATACCCCAAAATATTACGGACAACGCGGTCAATCCCACGTCGCCTGTCGGCCTTAACAAAACCACTTACGAGGACAAAAAATTGCTTTTGGGACGCTGTCATGCGAGTGACTCCATCTGGTACGGGACAAAAGAAAAGATTTCCAGCATCCAGCCCTGTCGGCTACCAAAAAGATTTTGGCTATCATAATAGACGAATTTCGTGACTGATGCATTTTTTGGATAAAATACTGGAAGAAAGGATGGGTCAACCCCAGAGATATATTGTGTCAGACACTCAATGGGGCCGGCATGGGTGACGGCCAGAACGTTTTCCCCGGGGAGCATGGTGTCCGTCATTTCATCAAGCCAGCTTGCACAACGCTCGAACAATTGTCGGCGTGATTCACCTCCCGGAAAGATATGATCGTACGCTGACGGAAGAGTCTCTTTCTCTCCGCTGAATGAACGTGTGCTGTCTTCTCCAAGATTCATTTCCCCCAGTCTCGTATCCTCAATAAACTCGCCATCAGGCAGAAAAAGTTTTGCCGTTTCCTGTGCCCTTCGCCATTGGCTGACGTAGCAACGAGAGAAAGATATTCCGTTTTTTTTCAGCCATGCTCCGGCAGCAATTGCTTGCTTGCGTCCTGCTGGAGATAAAGGATCTTTTGTTGTGGCAGTGGCCAGCTTTTTTTCATTACCCACAGATAGTCCATGCCTGATCAGATAGATACAGCGTTGTTTTTCCGGGTGAGGTAATGCAGAAACAATATTTCGATCCAGAAAGAGAGCAGGTTTCTTTACTGAAGCTTCGATTGTTTCCTCCACAACCACTTTTGGATTCACAGACGTCCGGTACTCTTTCACCACATCGGCCGCCGGGCCAACCATACGGACCTGTTTGTTTTCAATCCAGGCAGCCTGTTCGCACACTTGGGAGACGCTTTCAAGAGCGTGGGAGACAAGGACGATGGTGACGTTGCGATCCGAAAGAAATTCTTCAAATTTCGCATCGCATTTGCGTTTGAACGCCTCGTCACCTACGGAAAGAATTTCATCCAGCAGCAGAATGTCGGGCTTGAGAATAGAAACAACGGCAAAACCGAGTTTGGCGTACATGCCGGAGGAATAGGTGCGTACCGGCTGTTCGATAAAATCGCCCAATTCGGAAAACTCGATAATTTCATCCTGATATTCCAATACCTCTGCTTTGGTCAGTCCGAGAAGAACACCGTTGAGCATGATGTTTTCCCGGCCGGTCATTTCCGGGTGAAATCCTGCTCCGAGTTCAAGCAGCGGCGAAACGCGCCCGTTGACATTGATTTCACCGCGGTCAGGGGAAAGCACTCCGGCGATCAATCCTAGTGTGGTTGATTTTCCTGCACCATTACGTCCGACAAAACCAAATTTCGTTCCCCGGGGGATTTCAAAATTAATCCCTTCCAATGCGGTACGGCGCTGGCGCAATTCTTGAATGGCCTTTGGCAAATGGAAGAGAAAACTTTTGATGCCGCCGGTAATGTGGTTATAGGAAGGATAACTTTTCCAGACATCACGGAACACAATGGCAGGAGCTTGTTCATTCATCACATGACCTCCGCAAAGCGTCGGTTCAAAGCTTTATAGGTGAGTAAACCCGCAGTAAGGAATACACAAGCGTACCCCGCAGCAGGAAGCAGCCATTCGGCATGAATGACATTATCCATCAACAAAAAGCGCCAACTGATGAAAAGCGGGGCAATGGGATTCAGCTTGAAGCACCAGTAATATTCTTGCGGGACCAGCGTCAGCACATACATGATGGGCGTACCAAAAAAGGCAACCTGCATAACAATGGCAACAAGATTACCGATATCTTTAAAGAAAAGATTGAGAGACCCGAAGAGAAGACACAGGCCGTAGATGGTGGCCAATGTTATCAGCATCATCATGGGAACGCCCCACAACCAGATCCAGCCGGGATAGAGCCCCTCCCACAGCATGAAGAGCACATAAATGGGCAGAGAAAGGCAGAAATGTACCATATTCTGAAGGTTCATGACCAGAGGAATGGCCTGTCTGGGGAAAGCTACTTTTTTGACCAAGGTAGGATTGGCAAGAAAGGTAAAAGGGCCTTCCCCGATGCAGTTGCAGAACCACTGCCAGGGGAACATGGCAGCCAGAAGGGCTACGATATAGTGCGGCACGTTGAAGCGCATATACACGCCGAAAACGATAAAGAATATATAGGCCTGCGCCAGAGGATTCAGGATGGACCACATAAAGCCCAGCAGACTGCCCTTGTAACGCACTGTCAATTCCTTGTGCAGGAGAACCAGCATAAAATCACGGTACCAGCCCCATTTTTGCGGAATGTTCATGCCTTCTCCCTGACCAGATAAGAAAATTTACCGCGAATACCCACAAAAATCAGTTCATTGGCCTCAATTCGTCTGGCAGGCACAGAGGGAAATTCCCGCCGGACAGCTGCCGCTATTCCTTCCCAGGCCTCAGGCGGCGTGACCAGCCTGAATTCACGTGCGTGTCCCTGTTCGTCAACCGCGATTTGAAAATCAGTGATATCCCCACAACGATCAAGAATATCCTGTACAAAATGGGTGGGATAGCTTGTATTGTTTATGATGACGGCATCGTGGGTCCGGCCCAGCAATTTTGCGATCCACCAGCCGTCGGCTCGTTCTTCCAGCGTGCCGAGATCGCCCATTCGGTATCGGATCAGCGGCATACTGGGATTGCGCAGGGCGGTAAACACCAGTTCCCCAGATGGGGATGCGTTTTCCGACAAAAGCTCCGGCCAGACCAGAGAGTCAGAAACCATGAGTTCCCCTTTGGGACCATCAACTTTTTCCTGAGCCATGACGCCGAATTCACAGGCTCCATAGCGGTTGGAGACGCGGACTTTGAGTACTTCCTCGATCAGTTTGCGCTGGTCGTCCGTCATCATTTCACCAGTGGAGACGAAAATAGAGAACAGTCCCTGTCCGGATTGTCCTTTTCGTTTCAGGTAACGGGCCAGTGCAAACATGGAAGACGGGTGTCCCTGAACAATACGGGCGTGTGCGGCGCGTAAGTCGGCGAGCAGCGCTTCCTGCGATGCGTCATCAAATCCCCCGGTATAGATGTTGTACCGGTTGAGAACCAGTTCTTTTCTGCCGCCATGCGGGGTGTCACTGGTCATTTCGGCAAAGCGGGTGGAAAGATGCGCTTCACGGTTGCAGCGCCATTTCCCGCCCCATTGGAGCATCAGAATATTCTGGGCGGCCGTCCAGTCCAGTGACTCCTGATCATAGCGGACAATGGCTGCCGGGCCGGTTGAACTTCCGGTTTTCTGTTCGCGCACAATGCGATCCCGATACGTTTCATTGATAAGCCGTTCTCCCTGTTCCCGCAGAATATCTTTGGTCAACCAGGGGATATCTTCAATATACCGGGTATCAATACGCACTTTGGCGGGGTCAAAGTGACAGGAGCGGAACAGATCCCGATAGTAGGGAACATGGGCAGCCGCGTCTTCCAACGTGCTGACCAGCCGCTGCAGCGCCTTTTCCCGTCGAAGGGGAAAGGACAGTTTTGCTTCCTGCCGGAGTATCCGCAGTTTGGGAAGAATGCTTCTCCCGAGTTTGTATTCGGCGTAGGGATACAGCAACTGGGAAGTTATCAATCCCCATATATCATACATGAAAGAGTGCATGGCGACCTTATAACCGTTGTTGTGTCAGGGCGTATCAACAATAAGACTCTGTCCGAGGGACATGCTGCGTTCGTTTCTCGTCCGTTATGGGGTGGCTGGTGGTGCTGGCCTTCCGTGTGGCCGGGAGTCCATCCCGAATGGTAAGAACGTTGGTTGTCGATAGGTTCTGACAGGTGATTATTGCAAAAAATTTTCGATTGTCCGGACAATGCGTTCAGCCGCGTGCCCGTCCCCAAAGGGGCTGGGGGCATGATGCAGCGGAGGTGTCGGTGCTTTCAATAACGGCTCCGCCGCCTGATAAATGGCCGTTGGATCGGAACCTAACAGGCGACAGAAGCCAGATGCAACGGCTTCGGGACGTTCCGTAACCTCCCGCAGTACAAGCACCTGTTTCCCGAAAGACGGGGCTTCTTCCTGAATCCCCCCTGAATCGCTGATGATGAAGTGACACCGATCCAGCAGGTAGACGAATACGGGGTATTCCAGCGGTGCGGTGAGCAGAATGTTGGAAACAGAACCCAGTCTGGCGGTGACGGTATCTTTGATCCGGGGATTCAGATGAACCGGCCAGACGAAATCCGTATCCGGAAAATCTTTTGCGAGGTGTTCTATCGTCTGACAGATGGCCTGCAGGCCTTCAGCAGACAGTTCTCGGCGATGGACGGTGACAAGAACGATATGGCGTCCCTTACGAATGGATTCATGGATGGCGGCAGGCAGTTCAGGCTGGTTTTTCCGTACACGTTCCCGCATGAAATGCAGCGCATCCACAACTGTATTCCCGGTCACGACGATACGATCCGGTGCGATATGTTCGGCAAGAAGATTCTCGGCCGCCCCTCTGGTAGGAGCAAAATGCAGGGTCGTGGCCAGACTGGCTACCCGCCGGTTAAATTCTTCCGGAAAGGGTTTTCTCAGATCCCGACTGCGCAGGCCTGCTTCCACATGGCCTACAGGAATACCGCGGTAAAACGCACAGGTTGCTGCAACCATGACCGTCGTCGTATCACCTTGAATCAGTAAAAAGTCCGGACGCCGGGCTTCAAGCTCGGCGTCCACTGCGGAGAACAATCGTGAACTCAATCCTGCCAGGGTCTGGGCATTGGTCATCACGTCCATGGTATCGTCAGGTACCAGTCCGAAGGCCTCCCAGGCTTGTCGGAGCATTTCCCGGTGCTGACCGGTAGAGCAGAGCACAGGGGTCAAGCTTTCTGAGCGATGCAGCGCATGCAGTACCGGTGCCATTTTGATCGCTTCGGGACGTGTCCCCGCAATAAGCAGGACTTGAGGCATAGCGACTCCTCGAACAGATGTTTCAATCCACAGTCGGCTCATCCTCTGACTGACTCCGTCAGCGGCGGGCAGGAGTCGTGTAGTACCCCCTGAAGGGAGGGGAAAAAGATTTCATCGACTGCGTCGATTGTCAAACCGCTTTTCTCCCTGAAGGGAGAGGTCTCCAATGAGGAATTTTTGATGAATAGCTGCGTTGTTTTTCAGGTGGAACAGGATTCATCTGGCATTTCACGGTGCAAATACCAGATGATTATCTGATCAGCTAGATCGTGAACAAGGCTCCACGATAACGATATTCCATTCGGAACGCTTCTGATGGTTCCGCACCCCGCACCGTAACGGAGCCGGTGTCGTCTGTCACGAGAGTGACGCGCATCAGCGCTTTTACGAAATCGAAGCATTGCCGTTGATTCCAGAACCAGACATCCGGGCGGGCACGAATGGCTTCCACCAGTTTGTGGTGCGCACCGAGTCGTTGCTCCTTGCTTTCCCAACCGTATTGGTAGCGTTCGGAGAAGGGATGGTCGAGATAGCCGAAGATCCCTCGCGCGGCCCGCTGCAGATCCAGCGCCGTGACATGAACAGCCACGGATTCTTTTTGCTGGGCGTAACAGTCACCGTGCAGCATGGACTGCTGGCTGATGGTGACAAGACGCCGGGTAAAGGGAGCCACCCCGGCTCTTCCCAGCATGTATTCGGGGTCGTTATGGATGATACCCGACACAACGCCAGTGAATCCGGCAGATTCCACTGCCTGCATAGCACAGGGCGGGTTTGTATGGAAGGGGGAAACCGCCAGATCCGGCACCGGAGCTTCAGGGAGGTTGTCACGAAACCATTGCCGTGAAGCTTCTCCTTCCACCTTTGCTGCTTCAAAGGAACCGCCCCAATCGAAAGGATGCGTATGACTGTGTGAGAGCAGTGTTCCACCAGCCGCGTTGACATCCCGCAAGAGGGCAAGGTTCTCTTCCGTCATGGGCAGACAGGTTTTGACGGCAAGACCGAAGGGCAGGTGCTGATCCTGATACCATTCAAAAACATCGCGTGCCGAGCTGATATCCTCGTCACAGTCCAGACGCATGGTCGCCAACGCCGAGCAGCCAGCTGGTGTTCCCTGAAGACAGGGCAGGCAGGGCAATGTGTCCGCACGCCAGTCACAGAGAAAACGTTCGATGATGGTCCATTCCGTACTGTCCACTGGGCCGACCGGGCGGTCGCACCAGAGAACGGAACGCTCCGGGGTATCGTACAGGGTCAGATAGCTCCCGGCATACTGCGCGGTACTGTTCTCGGTACGCACGAAAAGTCCGGCAAGTTCTCTGGCCTGAACCGGGATGATTCCCCCTTGTACGGCCCAGATACTCCCATCGGTGCGGATGCGTCCGAAGCCGAGATTATTCCATTCTTCCATGAAATCGAAACGGGTGAACGGACGCTCAGACAGAATTTCAGACACAGTTTCCGTCAGCGGGTGGGCTGTATAACGGACATAACCGGAACTTTCCGTATGATGATCCTTTGGTGTCCTGCAGCCAGGGCAGGTATCTGTTCCATGCAGGGAAGGGAGGGACGCCTCGCGGCGGAGTCCCGGAAATCCGGTGTCCTCAGGAGGTGTTCCGAACCAGACGACTTTTTTTATATCAGAAGGAAGAGCGGTGTTTTTGGGCAATTCATTGCCCAGCACGACAGCAATGGAACCACGCAGCAACAGAAGCCCCGGCGACACGTTTTGAATGGCGGCGGGGGTGAAACTGTTGGCTACGGTACGGGCAATCAGCGATGTGATATCATTCATGGCAAAAAGTCACTTGGTCCAGGCGTTGAGCATCCAGCGTAGGGTTTCTTTTAACGGGAGCGGCTGTTCCGATCCGATTTGGTCTTCCAGACGGCTGCGCGAACCGAGAAGACATTTAACATCATTACTGCGCACGAACGCCGGATTGACGCGAATTTCCGGTCGGTGACCGGTCATTTCCCGCAGCATGTCGAGAATTTCCTCAAGAGAATGCCCGACTCCGGAACAGATGTTGAACGGCCCCCAGGGGGCATGGGTCACGGCAAGTCGGGTATAGCCCCGGGCGACATCCCGGACGTCGGAAAAATCACGGATGATATCGGTATTTCCCAGTTCGATGTATGGCGCTTTGTCTGCAAAATGGCGCACCAGTTTGGGCAGGAGAAATTGCTCACTTTGCCCTGCGCCGGTGTAATTAAACGGGCGAACAATGGTTATGGGAAGCCGATCGCTCCATAAAGAGGCCATATATTCCATGGCCAGTTTACTGACGGCGTAGTCGTTCTGAGGAGCGGGAGACGTTGCTTCATCAAGAACGCCTTCCCTGCTCCCGTAGAGATTGGCTGTGCTCGCCAGAATGACGGATTCCGGTGTGGTTTTTCCTGCAGCCAGGGATTCCAGTAAGTTGCGGGTAGCAACAATGTTGATCCGATACAGCTTGTCAGCAGAATCCCGGGTTACATGACTCATGGCCGCAAGATGAAACACTGCCTGCGGTTGGATTTCGTTTATAACGGCTTCCAGACGAGGCAGATCCATCATATCAACAGAGAAATACCCCCCGGCAGGGCGAGCGGGCGGGGTCGAAAGCAGCCCGATCCCGGCAACTTCGTAGCCGGCTTTTTCCAGTGCTTCCGCAAGATACATCCCTGTGAAGCCGTCAATACCGGTGATGAGTGCTTTTTTAGTCATGGTACCTTCCCGCAGGCTCAACTGTTCCGAATCAGATCCGCTTTAACCATCATGGAGCACAGCTTTTCAAGTGAGGTCTTCGGTTCCCAGCCAAGGATCTGCCGGGCTTTTTCAGGGCTGCCGATCAGCAGATCCACTTCTGACGGACGATAAAAGTCCGGATTGACTTTGACCCGGATGGTTCCGGTCTTGCGGTCAACGCCATATTCATCCGTGCCGGAGCCGCACCATTCGATATCCATATTCACCGCTTTCGCCGTCATCTGCACAAAGTCACGGATACGTTCTGTTCTGCCGGTAGCCAGAACATAGGTATCGGGTTCATTTCCCTGAAGCATACGCCACATGCCTTCAACATATTCTTTGGCGTATCCCCAGTCGCGTTTGGCATCCAGATTGCCAAGTTCTACATACTGCTGTTTGCCGAGGGTCATTTTGGCAAAAGCATCTGTGATCTTGCGGGTTACAAATTCAATTCCCCGCAAGGGAGATTCATGATTGAACAAAATGCCGCTGCAGGCATAAATATTGTAGCTCTCGCGGTAGTTCAGCGTAATCCAATGGGCATAGAGTTTGGCTACACCATAGGGGCTACGGGGGTAAAACGGAGTTTCTTCCGTCTGGGGAATGGTCTGCACCTTGCCGAACATTTCGGAAGTACTGGCCTGATAATAACGGATTGCCGGATTGACGGTGCGAATGGCTTCAAGCAGACGCAACGCACCCAGACCTGTAATCTGAGCCGTTGTTTCCGGCTGTTCAAAGGAGACACCTACGAAGCTCTGCGCTGCCAGATTGTAGACTTCGTCTGGTTTGGTTTTTTCCAGAATTCGGATACTGCTGCCGAGATCCGTCAAATCGTATTCCACCAGGTGCAGATGGGGATTCCCGGCAATTCCCAGTTCTTCAATCCGCCAGAAATTGAGGGCGCTCGTCCGTCTGTAGGCACCAAAAACATTGTACCCTTTTTCAAGAAGCAGTTCGGCAAGGTAGGCACCATCCTGCCCGGTAATACCGGTAATCAGCGCTGTTTTCATCGTATGTTTCCTATGCGTTTACTTTGTGGAATGTTGAGCGATCACTTTTTTCAATGCTGTTTCCATGCGTTCAAAACGTGCGGACCAGCAATGCTGACGGCAGGCCAGATCGATCTGGGCGGCGTCACGTTTGCTGCCTTGTAGCACCGCTGTTACGGCGGCGGCAAAGCTATCGGCATCATCCGTCGGGAAATAGAGTTCCTTAAATTCCTTCAGGGCAGGAAGGCGGGTGGCTATGCCCTGAAGGCCGCCTGCGAGGTATTCAAAAAACTTCATGGGGAACATGGATGCCGTATAGGCGTTGTTCATGGCGGGCAGTACGGCCGCGTCTGCGTAACGCATATAGGCGGGCAGCGTATTGTAGGGACGCGGGCCAAGAACGTGGATATTGGGAAGTCTGGTGAGCTGTCGGCTGTCCGGTTGCCCTTCTCCTTCCGGTCCGATCATGACCCAATGAACCTCCGGCATACGCCGGGCTACTGTTTCAATCAGGTCAAAGTCCACCTTATATTCGCTGAGCGCGCCGATGAACAGAAGACGCGGATGCGGAATCTTCCGCAGGTCATCAGGCTCTGCAAGCTCACGCGCGGTCGCCGCCCGAAACATGTCGTATTCGCAGACATTGGGCTCATAGACCGTGTTCGAGAACAGCGTCTTCATCCGATCCTGTAAAGCGGGAGAGGTCGTAAAGCAGATATCGGTGATTCGAGCCAGTTCTGCTTCGCCTTCCCGGATCGCGTTGCTGGAAATGCGGGGTGCCGCCGCAAGATCGTCTACGCAGTGGTAGACAACGCCCAGGTGGGGAAGTCCGGCACACAAATCTGCCATCAGCGGGTTGTATGTCCACACGAGAGGCTTTTTCATGCCCAGAATACGCGCGTGCCAGCGCAAGGTCAGCGAAAGAATAATTTTGTTAAGCTTTCGAACCCAGGCATAGCGGTGCAGGGGCAAGACCAGCGGCGAGGCTCTCCAGATGCCCGGACGCACCTGACGGGGCCAGGGGAAGGCCTTCAGCAGGCGGCGTCCCATGCGGGCGAGGTCCCGTTTGCCCAGAGTGGGTTCACGCAGGCCCAGAGAGTCCACATAAAGGACGCGCCAGCCGTGTTCCGCAAACTGCACGGCCATATGCTGTTTGTTGGTCCAGAAAGGGTTGTCCCAATCGGCCGAAGACAGAATGATGACCGCCTTGTCAAAGTTGACGTCCGGGACATCTTCCGTGCCTGCCCGACCGTAGTCGTCGGAAAAGCGAACGATATCATCTTCGCCAAGATAGGCTCCGGACTGAATTTCAATAATGTTCAGTGGCAGGGAGCCGGGGTTTTCCAGACGATGCTTTGTTCCCGGAGGAATGTAGGTGGACTGGTTCTCAACATAAATCCCCACCGAATCTCCGTTCGTAATCTTTGCGGTACCGCTGACGACGACCCAGTGTTCGGCCCGGTGGTAATGCAGCTGGAGCGAGAGACTGGCTCCGGGGTTCACCATGATGCGTTTCACCTGAAAGCGTTCACCCATGTTGAGGCTTTCGTAGTATCCCCATGGACGAAATACACGCGTGTGCAGACGTCCTTCAGAGCGTCCGGAGGCGTTGAGTCTGGCAACGACATCCTTGACCTGCTGGAGCGATTCGCGTGGTGCCACCAGTACGGCGTCTTTTGTTTCGATAATGGCCAGATTATCGGTGTTCAGGGCCGCAACCAGACGATGTGAACCGTGCAGATAGCAGCCATGGGAGCCTTCGGCCAGAACGTCTCCCTGAGTAACGTTTCCGTTGTCGTCCTTTTTCCCGATCTGGTAAAAGGATTCCCACGCGCCCAGGTCACTCCAAGTCGTCGGCATGGGGCAGACTGCGGCCTTTTTCGTGTGTTCCATCACTGCGTAGTCAAGGGAAATGGCGGGAGCGCTCAGGAAATCTTCAGTCCCGGGGAAAACGACTTTCTGTTCAACCCGGCGGTTCTCCCATGCCTTTTTTGCGGCAAGAGCGATCTCTGGTACAAATTGTTGCAGCTCTTTCAGATATACATCCGCACGCATGAAGAACAGGCCGCCGTTCCAGTAGACCCCCCCTTCGTTCAGCATGGCTTTGGCCGCTTCGATACCGGGTTTTTCAACGAAACGATCGACGGCAAAGCCATATTCTCCCAAGGGGACACCCTGACGGATATAGCCATATCCCGTTTCGGGTGCGGTCGGAGGGATTCCGAAGGTGACGATATGACCGGAGGTCGCCAGCGGTGTGGCTTTCTGAACACTGGCGGCAAAAGCTTTGTCGTCACCAATGGCATGGTCGGAGGGCATGACGAGAAGGAGTGCATCATTTCCATCGTGTTCCATGGCTGCATAGGCGGCAAGAGCAACCGCAGGGGCCGTGTTTCTGGGTGCAGGTTCCAGAATGATCTGCCCTGAAAGTTCACCTTGGTTGAGACCTTCAGTCGCGTAGAAGCGATGTACTTCGTTACAGACAACAAGCAGTTCCATAGTTCCAGGTACTTGCATGGCGCGTGAGATCGTGTCTTGGAACAGCGTATGGCCTTGTCCCAAATCCATGAATTGTTTGGGATACAATTCACGGGAGAGAGGCCAGAGTCTGGTACCACTGCCACCACAAAGAATGATAGGGTATACGGAATGTTTGGTCATTATTGTTTCATCCTGTTAAAAGTTCCGGAATGCGCCAGATGTCGTCCTTGTTCGGAACATATACATGTGGCCGGAATAAAAAATTCAAAAAAGCATGGTGCTGAAGTGGATTAGTGCTTTTGTACTGAATGACCTAGAATATCAAAGCCACCGATTGCGTGTTCCATCTGAGGCCTATGCGTAATCTGTTTTTATCCTTTTCTGTCTCAATCTTTGCTCGCTAAAAAAGTTGCCATAACGGCGTGTTTTATCGATCTTCTGTGCGTGGACATCGTTCAATATCATCGCTGTAGATATGATTATTTTTATCATAAATAATTATTTAGTATATAAAATTCAATTAAAAAAGAATATGCAATAATACCAGATAATTGTCATGATACTAACCAATTTCTTCCGCTTTAGCAACTCCGACATTTTTGAGGAAAATAACTCTCATGGCCGACATTGACAAGCATACCCCAGATACGTCTTTTATAAGGGAGTATGAAAAAATCGAGTCTCAAAAATCGAATATGAAATGATATAAGAGATGGGTTCAGAACATTTGACAATATGTTAAAATCATCTGTACTGGAAGATAGTTATGCCTCGAATTTGTTTGAACAAAAAGCAGTGGTCAAAAACTCAGCCGCATCTTTCAGGCAGGGCAGCTGCTGGTCGTCCTCCTGCGACGATAAGCAGACCCTCAAAGCCATTCTCTTCGTTTTGACAACAGGATGTCGATGGGCCGATCTTCCACGAGAATACGGCAGCTATGCCACGGCATGGCGCAGACTCAGACGATGGACACGGGATGGAACTCTTGTCCGTATCTGGGATGTACTTCTTGCAGAACTGGAGTTTAAGGGAAAGCTTGACCTCAAAAAGTGTCACTGGATGCTCGTTTGTTCGCGCAAAAAGGGAGGACAACTGGTCGGTAGAACCTGTGGAGGCTCAACCAGCAAGCGTCATGCCGTCGTAGAAGGGAATGGCTGGCCCTTGGCTGTGGTGCTTTCTGATGGACGATGTCACGACATTACCCGTGCCGTTGCCACTGTGGAAAGCAGCCAGATGGGTTGGTTGCGTCGTCGCCCTCGTGGACTCGTTGCGGACAAGAGGTATGACTGGGCCTTTCGGCGGTATTTGTCCATGCGGGGGATATGGCACAGTATCCCGGAAAGGAAGAAGCCAAAGAGGAAATGGGGACGACCTCCGGCTTTTCACAGAGACCTGTCCTCGAATTGCGGGTAGGTGGAACGTTTCTTTGCCTGGCTGGACAACTTTCGTCGTCTGGCGACTCGATTTGAGCGACTTTGCATGATACATCTTGGTTTTATTCAGCTGGCTTACGTCAGGAACCTGCTCAGAAACGTTTTGAAATGTTCTCTATAGGCTGAAATTGTAATGAAAGGTAAGTGTATGATCCCATATGGATGGACAAGTGTTTTTAGTTTGTATCCTCAATCACTCTTCTGATGTAGGCCCCCATCCGCTCGTGGAACAACACTCCCGAGAAGCCCTGTGCATGGGCCTTTAGCCTATCCACATTCCACGCAGTATCTCCGGTAGTCTCAAAACTATTAAGAGTAGCGATTAAAGAATCGGTATTCTGCTGTTCAAAAAATAAACCGGTTTCATCTGGTATGATGCTGTCCAGTGCACCGCCTTTTCCATAGGCGATGACGGGGCGGCCTGCTGCGGAGGCTTCCAGCGGAGTAATTCCAAAGTCTTCCTCACCCGGAAAGAGAAAAGCCTTGCATCCGGCGTAGAGTGCGGGAATAGCTTCACTGGACGCGCGTCCCACAAAGCGAACCGTCGGACCAGCCATCTTCTCCAGTTTTTCCCGCTCCGGGCCGTCTCTGGAAACAATGAGGTTCCGTCCAGTCGCAGTGCAGGCTTGTACCGCGAGATCCACCCGCTTGTAACTGACGAGCAGCCCCAGCCAGAAGTAATAGCTTCCGGGTACAGGTTGCCCCAATACATTTTTGAGCTGTGACATATCCGGGTTCGCGAAGGCGGAGACATCCACGGGTGGATGGATGACGGTGGACTCACGCCCCACCAGCGTTTGACCCGACGCTGCACTGCCCGAGAGTTGGCGATGATGTGATCGACCCGCTGGGCAGAAGCATAATCCCACAGACGCAGGCGATGGAAGAGCGGGCGCATGAGAAAACGCGTCACCGGTCCAGTAGATTCTAGATAATCTTGATAAGAATTCCATAGATAGCGCATTGGAGAATGGCAGTAGCATATGTGCGGTGTGTCGGCCCTTGTGATGATGCCTTTGGCGGGACCGGATTCGCTGGAAATAACCAGATCGTAACCGTGCAGGTCGAGTTGTTCCAGCGCTAAGGGCATTAACGGAAGATACTTCTGGTAATGCTTGATGCTTCCGGGAAGTTTCTGGATAAACGTCGTATGAATAGGATGCGCAAGCAGCGTCTGTGACAGCGCTTCAGGCCGCACGACATGCGTGTAGATATCAGCCTTTGGGAACATCCTGCAAAACGATTCGAGGACTCTTTCACCGCCGCGCATGCCAGTAAGCCAGAAATGAATAATGGCTATTCGTAGCTGCGACAAGTCTTTTCCGTCCATAGCGCGTATCCTCATGGCCGTCATGCGGTATTACTTCCATGCCTCGGCAACGCGCTCCGGAAGTGAAGCAAGATAGTCGCCATAACCAGACTTTTTCAACGGAGCCGCAAGCTTCAGAAGCTGTTCAGTCGAAATATACCCTTTTCGTCATGCTATTTCCTCAAGACAGGCAACCTTGAGCCCCTGACGGGTTTCGATGGATTGTACAAAGCTCCCCGCCGCCATGAGAGAATCGTGCGTTCCTGTATCCAGCCACGCGATCCCGCGTCCCATCAGTTCCACATGTAAATGACCCGTTTCAAGATAGGCTCGGTTCACATCTGTAATTTCTAGCTCGCCGCGTGCGGAAGGGGAAATTGAACGGGTGATGTCCGCAACATTCTGATCATAGAAGTAGAGCCCGGCCACGGCATAGCTGGACTTCGGAGATTGCGGCTTTTCCTCCAGAGAGCGGACATGCATGTTTTCGTCAAACTCAACAACGCCATAGCGCTCTGGATCGCTCACATGATACCCGAAGACAGTCGCGCCGTTTTTCTGTTCGCGGGCACGGACAAGCAGATCTTCAAGGCCATTCCCAAAGAAAATATTATCGCCGAGAATCAGGCACGTATGGCTTCCCCGGATAAAATCTGCTGCAAGGAGAAATGCCTGCGCTATGCCTTCAGGTTTTTCTTGAATGACATATTCAAAAGAACACCCCCACTGACTGCCGTCTCCGAGAAGCTTGCGATACTGCCACACGTCGTCTGGAGTCGTAATGATGGCAATCTCGCGGATGCCGGACAGCATGAGCACAGACAGAGGATAATAAATCATCGGCTTGTTGTAGATAGGCAAAAGCTGCTTGCTGACGCTCAACGTCAGGGGATGCAACCTTGTCCCGGAACCGCCAGCCAGCAAGATACCTTTTCGAGAAACCATGTTATCCTCTCCTTACTCCATCTTCATCTGGTCAGCTTGAATGGCAAGCCCCCTTCAGGGGATGGAATAATTTACCCGGCGCGCTTCTGTCCAATAAGAATGTATGCTCATAGCCGGATTTTATCGTCCCGCGTAATTGACCTGCATCCATCTGCGGTACTCACCGCTCTGGACATTCCTTACCCAAGCCTCATTGTCAAGATGCCACAAGACGGTTTCTCTCAGGCCTTCTTCTCAAACGTGTGTGTGGGATACCAGCCGAGTTCCGAGGACAATTTTACGCAGTTGATCGCATAGCGGAAATCGTGTCCGGGGCGATCCGTCACGAATGTAATAAGATCTGCGTATGGGCCTTCGCTAGAGGGGCGCACAGAATCGAGCACGTCACAGATGCCGTGAACGACCTGAAGGTTGGTGCGCTCGGAGTTGCCGCCGATGTTATAAGTTTGTCCCACCCGGCCCGCTTCAAGCACGCGTTGGATAGCGGAACAATGATCCTCTACATGAAGCCAGTCACGGATATTGGAACCGGTTCCATATATAGGTAACGTCTTGCGGGCCATTGCATTGAGCGTAACCAGCGGAATAAGTTTTTCAGGGAATTGGCGTGGGCCATAGTTATTCGAACAATTGGTGATGAGCGCGGGAAAGCCGTAGGTTTCGTGGAAAGCCCGGACAAAATGGTCACTGGAAGCTTTTGAAGCGGAATAAGGGCTGTTGGGGCTATACGGCGTTGTTTCCCTAAAGGCCGGATCGCCGGGTTGCAACGCTCCGAATACCTCGTCCGTGGAGATATGGAGGAAGCGAAAGGCGGTTCTTTTGTCAGCATCCAATTCGTCCCACCAAACTTTGGCGGTACGCAAAAGCGCACACGTTCCGAGGACGTTGGTACGCACAAAGGTTCCGGATCGGTAATCGAACGGTCCACATGGCTTTCGGCGGCAAAGTTGACCACGGCGTCTGGCTGGTAGGTTTTAAGCAGATGCTCTACAAGCTCGGCGTTGCCGATGTCGCCGTGCACGAAAATATGCCGAGGATTATCGGACAGCGAGGCGAAATTCTCGGGATTACCGGAGTAGGTGAGTTTGTCCAGATTGATAACCGTATCCCCGGCCCCACAACGGGCAAGGACGTAACAGGAGCCGATGAAGCCGGCACCGCCGGTAACAAGGAGGGTTGCCATAAAATTCCTCGTGATTATCAAAATGCGACAACGTCAATTATGACGGATGCACTATTCATGCCGAACCGGGCGGACTGCTGCCCCAGAAAGGGTACAATAAAAATAGGGGCGCTTCCTGCTTTTCCTACGTTTATATAATGGGAGCGTAAAATTCTGAAATTCAGGACTGCCTATTATCCTGAAATAGCGTCCCAAAGCAACCTTGTGCTTGTAGCTGCCTATAATTGTCTTGATATTCCATCGGGGATAACAGCGAACGGGTTCTTCTGGGCGATCAGAACCGACTTTACCAGTTTATCCATGGTATTGTATTATAATAAAATAATTTAAATATGTTATAAATAAAAATCAAATTATAGAGAGTTAGAAATGTCTTTCTAGCCATGAAAAAAGGACTCAGATTTTTACATCCAAGTCCTTGATTCCATTCTGGTGCGCCCGGCGCGATTCGAACGCACGGCCTTTAGCTCCGGAGGCTAACGCTCTATCCGACTGAGCTACGGGCGCGGAGTTTCCCCGGAAGGGGACACTACAGAGTTGGGAAGCTAGCTCTTGTGCCGCGTCCTGTCAAGCTGTATGCTCCGGTACCGGGAGCGTGCTGCGGCTCGTTTGGTGTCGGAGCCGTGTTTTTGTGTCCATCCGTTTGTTACGCTTCCCCTTCTTTTTCTTTATCTTAAGGAGTATTCCATGAGCGTTTCCGTTACTTGGTACGGTCATTCCAATTTTAAGGTTTCTTGCGGCGACGTGACTGTTTTCATAGATCCCTTCTTCACGCATAACCCTTCCTGCCCCGTGACGTGGAATGAGGCCGGGAAGCCGGATTTGGTGCTCGTCACCCATGATCACGGCGATCATACGGGTGACGCCGTGGCGATCTGCAAAAGCAGCGGCGCAACCTGCGGCTGCATCGTCAGCACGGCCGAACGCCTGATCGACGCCGGGATGCCGCAAGCCAGCATTCCCGCCGGGATCGGCTTCAATATCGGGGGCACCATCGAAGTGAAGGGCGTCCGGGTCACCATGACGCAGGCGTTCCATACTTCGGAATCCGGGGCCCCCGCAGGGTACGTCGTGACCATGCCGGACGGCTTTACCTTCTATCACGCGGGCGATACCGGCCTCTTCTCCTCGATGGAGCTGATAGGTTCGCTGTATCCGCTGGATCTGGCGCTGCTGCCCGTGGGCGGCTTCTTCACGATGGACGGGTTGCAGGCCGCCCATGCCGCGCGTCTGCTCAAGCCCAAGGCCGTGATCCCCATGCACTGGGGGACATTCCCGGTCCTTGCGAAGGACACCTCGGCCTTTGCGTCGCATCTCGCTTCCGTGGCTCCAGATGTCCGCCTGGTCTCCATGAAGCCCGGTGATAGCGCCGCGTTCTAATCACGGAGGTGTCACATGACGCTCATCGAACACGGCGAACTGGTCCGCCGCGCTTTGGAATATGTGCAGGAAGAACGCTGCCGCCGCCCGGATGCGCCGCTTTCCTCCCTGCTTGACGAAGCGGGTATGCGCTTCAATCTGACGCCGCTGGACGCGGCCCAGCTTGCCCGCCTTTTTTCCGAAAAAGGACAGGAGCCTTCCGCCCCGTGCAAACGCTAACTTCGCATCCTTACAGGACGTTGCCCGATGCCTTCGCTTCTTCAGAGACAGATATTTAAAGAAATCGCCAACCTGTTCGTTCTCGCCGTGGGGGTGCTGCTGACGCTCATCCTCATCAGCCGGGCGGTGCAGATGCGGGAACTGTTTCTGGGGCTGGATCTCGGCATCTTGGATACCGTTCTGCTGTTCGGCTATATGACCCCGCTGTTCCTCATGCTGGTGATTCCCATCGCCTGTATGCTCAGCGTATTCCTGACCTTCCTGCGCATGAGCACGGACCGCGAGCTGGTCGCCCTGCGTGCGGGGGGCATCAACATCTATCAGATGCTTCCCGCGCCGCTCCTGTTCAGTGTGATCTGCATGTTGCTGACGCTCTGGGTATCCCTGCATTGGCTGGCGTGGGGCATGGGGCATTTCCGGGAAACGATCCTTGAAATCGCCAATACACGCGCCCGTGTCGTGGTGCAGCCCGGCGTCTTCAATACGGACTTCCCAAATCTGGTGCTTTTCGCCCGGCAGGTGAACCCCGGTGACGGGGATATGTCGCAGGTTCTGGTGGACGACCGTTCGCACCCCGAGCGCCACATGACCATCCTCGCCCCGGAAGGGCGCTTCGATACCGATACCGAGCGCGGCGAGCTGGTATTCCTGCTTGAGGACGGCAAGATCTACACCACGGATAAGAAGGGTTCCTCGGTGCTGGCCTTCGACGAATACAAAGTGCGGCTGCCGCTGGATTCCCTCTTCAAGAGCCTTGATCTCGGAGATGTGCGGCCCCGCGAGATGTCATGGAGCAAGCTCTCCAGCATCACGCGGGAGGAAGCGCTAAAAGTGGACGCCAACTACGCCAACAAGCTGGAGGTGGAGCGCCACAAGCGCTGGGCCTATCCGGTGGCGTGCATCGCCCTGACCCTCTTCGTGCTGCCGCTGGCTTCGGCCTTTGAGGGGCTGCACAGGCAGACGGGGCTCATGTTGGCCCTTGCCATGTTCTTCGTGTATTACAGCCTGATGTCGCTTGGGTTCAGTACGGGCGAGTCCGGGGCCATCCCCCCCTCCATAGGGTTGTGGGTCCCGAACATCCTGTTCCTATGCCTCGGCATCTACGGGCTATGGCTGACGGCGCATGAGCGAACGCCGCACGTGGCGACCTTCTTCCGCAACCTGCGGACACGGAGGACGTCATGAGCTTGCTTTTCCGCTATCTGACCAAGAACAACGCGATGATCCTGCTGCCGACCCTTGCCGTCGGCATCGGCCTGTATGTGCTTACGGACCTGTTCGAGCGTCTCGACAACTTCATCGAGGCCGGGCTGTCCGTGGGCATGGTGCTCACCTACTTCGTCGTGAAGATGCCGCTCGTGATTTCGCAGATCCTGCCGGTGATCTTCCTGCTGTCCACGGTCATCCAACTGTGCATCATGGCCCGCAGCCGCGAGCTGACGGCGTTGCAGGCCGGGGGCATCTCCCTCGGCGTGGTGGCAAACTCCATGATCCTTTGCGGCATTTTCTGGGGCGGCGTCCAGCTTGGTTTCTCCGAATATCTGGGCGTTGCCGGGGAACGCGAGTCCGCCCGCATCTGGCAGGAAGAGGTCCGCAAGAAGAACCTCGCGGCAACGGTGCTGAAGGATGTCTGGTTTACGGATGGGGACTGGATCGTCTCGCTCGGTACGCTTGATCCCCAGGCGCACGGCACAGGCTTTTCCGGGTATGAACTGTCCGACGACGGCCTGAGCATCAAGCGCATCGTGCAGGCGTCCACGTTCACCGCCGAGCCCAACCACTGGGCCTTGCAGGATGTGCGCGTCTACACGCCCGACACCTTCACGCAGGAGCAAGAGCCGGATTTCGTCCTCCCGCTCAGGCAGGATCCCGAAACCTTCCGGCTCGTCAGTACGGGCACGAAGCCGCAGCAGTTGCCGCTCTGGCAGCTTGGGGACGCCATCAGCCAGTTGAAATCTTCCGGTTCCAACGTGGAGGCGCTCCGTACGGCGTGGCACGCCAAGCTGGCCTATGCGGCATCGATTCTGGTCATGGCCTTCGTGGCGACGGCCATTGTCTCGTGGAAGGACAACATCTATATCGCCGTGACCGTCGCGCTGCTGTGCACGTTCCTGTACTTCGCGGTGTATACCCTCGGTACGACGCTTGGGCAGCGCGGCATCCTGCACCCGTTCCTCGCCGCGTGGGCCGCCAACCTCATCGCGCTGTTCTTTGCGTTTTGGCGGCTTATCCCCTTGCTGCTGCGAAGGGAATAATTTACCGGAATCTTTTAAAGATTTGAGGGGCGAGAGAAACGTTCTGAAGAAGGGGGGAGCCCCCACGTTTCCCTCGCCCCCTCCAACCTTCCCCCACTTTCTTCCAAAATTTTCCCTTTATCGAATCCCACCCGACCGCTTTTCCTGTGGCAGACAAATGTGTTCTTTGGGGTTGACGAGGGAGCTGTTTTTTGAACGGGGCCAGCGGGAAAAGGCGTCCTTTCGTGGGCGCAGTCTTGATATGAATCCCGCTTGAAGCCTTTCAGCATTGAAATACGCATTCCCCAGAAGGAAAGCAGACTCAAGAAAGATTACGAACAGGGATTCGATAAAGTCGAATCCTTGACGTGATCCCCCGGCTAAGCCGGGGGGCTCCTGCAGTTTGACAATTC
>OGYZ01000377.1_pt1 | contig 41294 bp, 36 predicted proteins | sample 1576681 | NCBI WGS metagenome assembly OGYZ01 (sample SAMEA3541480, study PRJEB24748) | human gut metagenome | biome: human gut; feature: human-associated habitat; material: faeces | place: China | collected 2012 | reverse complement strand
CATTCCAAGCTTTCTGATAAGCGCGGATCGGCCGCATCTGTGGGAACCGCTCGCGAATCTGGTTGTATTCATTCAGGATATAGATACTGGCATTCACCGTGATACCGCACAGCAGGACGAAAGAGGCAAAGCCACCTTGGTCGAAGTTCAGCTTGAACCAGTAGAAGGTGAGGAACACACCGATGTAGGAAATCGGGATGACGAAAATGACCGACAACGGCTGCTTCAGCGAGTTGAAAAGGATGCTCGTGGTGAAGAAGATGATGACGATGATCAGGAACAGCAGCAGATATTGCTTGTTGTCGTCGTTTCCCCACGACCAGTAGCTGCTTTCTACCTTGGCTGTGTAGCCCATGGGCAAGATCTTCTGGAAGTCCTTGACGATGTTCTTCTGGATTTTCTGTCCCTGGTTGCTCGATCCGATGTATTCGTATTGCAGACAGAGGCGATACTGCTGGTTGATCTTGGCTATCTGCTGCGGCATCTGACCTTTCTCGACTGTTGCCAGATCAGACAGTTTGAAGTATTTGTCTCCGATGCGCTGGGGCAGGAACTGCATGTTCCAGATATCATATTCCTCAGATTGGCGGGAAGAGAGACGCAGACTTTCCATTTCATTATCTACCAGAATTGTTCCGGTGTAGATATTCTTCCCGAAAACCGGATTGACCGAGGCGAATAGCTCGATCGGCAGGATGGATTCTTGTGCCATCCGGGCTTTGTTCAGGTTGAAATAGAATTCCTGATAGTCATCTTTCCACCAGGAATATTCCGAGTTGATCAGTACTTCCTTGATACGGCGGTAGGTGAGGAGTTTCTCCTTCAGCTTTTCCGCCCAGGCATACAGTTCGTCGTAGTTGTAGCCATACATCTCGATGCGGTACGAACCGGCATTTTCCCGCACGTCGTTGCTGAAGCCCTGGTCCATCAATCCCCAGACATTCCAGCTCCCGCCGCCTAATTGGAGCGCCTTACTGATAACCTTACTCTTGAGTGTATAAGGGAAACCGCTCCGTTCTGCCTCGCGGGTGAAATAGACGTTGATACTTGCCTGCTTGGCATTATAGATGCTTGTCTGGAACTGACGGATCTCTTTATGGGTACTCAGAAAGGCTTCCATCCGTCCGACCAGCGTATTCATCTGTTCCAGGGTTGTTCCGCTCGGCATGGAGGCCGAGATGCTGAGCACGGTTTCGTCGTTGCGGGTGAAGTAACTGCCTTCATATACTTTCTCGACGAAGAGGCGCAAGGTTCCGCCTAGTCCTTTGTTGAGCGCAGGCTTGATTTTCTCCTTCCACACGTCTTTCTGCACCAGTGAATTATAGGTGTCGATACACAACGAGTCGGTATGCGAATACCATTTCTTGTCGTCGTACTCGATTTTCTCCGGCAAGAGGAAGACTGGCAAGCCGAACACCAGCACCAGTATGACACAGGAAAGTTTCTTCCATTGGCACAGCAGACGGATCTGCCAGCGGTAATACCGGTTGAAGTAAAGGACGGCATACGTGAGCCACGACGGATGGAACCGGCGTTGCGTACGGTGTATGGATGCGAGTTGCATCTTCTCGATCAAGGCCGGTACCAGGAAAAGGGCTACGGCCAGCGAAACAGCCAGGTTGATAATCACAACGGCGGCAAAGTCCTGCAAGTTCAACCGGATTCGTTCGTCGAGGAAGAAGATGATTGCCAAGGCGCCGATGGTGGTCAGCGTGGCTGCCAGTATGGAAAGGAAGGCTTTTAGGTCGTGCCGCCTCCGGATGTGATCGGTCATCACAATGGTGTTGTCGATGACAAGACTCAGCGAGATGGTGATTCCGGCTAATGAATACAACTGCATTTCCAAACCGAACAGATAATAGAAGATCACGGCAATACACAGGTTGATACTCAGACTGATCACGATCAGGAACAGGTAACGGAAATTCCGGGTGATCAACAGAACGAAGAGTAGCAGGATCAGAATGGTCAGTCCGGTGCGCACATAGATCTTATCCAGTTCTTCTTGGATGTATTCCGTAGCGTCATAGCTGGTATGTATTTCGTAACCCGCCGGAAGGTTTTGCTGGATGTTTCCCATTTCTTCCTTGATCTGTTGGGCCAGCTGCAACTGGTTGGCTGTCTCTTCTGCCCAGATGGAAAGGTAGATGGAGTTCAGCCCGTTGATACGATAATAGCTTTGTGGCTCTTCTTCCTGCCGGGTTACTTGCAAGAGCTGGTCCAGACGGAGCAGTTTTCCTTGCGGAGACTTGACCGAGATCTTTGTCGGGTCGAATCCTTCTTCCGTGTGTTGCGGAATCAGTGCCAGACGCATCCAGTGCTTTTCGTCCGGATCGTTCGACAGGTTGGCGATGCCCAGGAATTCTTTCTGGTAATAGGTTGAGATGGCTTCCTGGATATCCTGTACGGTGATGCCCAGTTCCGAGAGTTGCCGGCTGTCGTATTCCAGTCGCCATTCCATGGGTGTTGCTCCGCTTACCTGAATCCGGTAGATTCCTTGGATGGTACTCAGGCGCGGTTTGATCTGGTTCTCGGCATACCGCTGGATGAATATTGGCGTGGCAGCCGCATTCAGTGTATAAGTCAGGAACGGCCTTGACTCTTTGTCGTCGGGGCGGCTCATTTGCAGGGTCGGATACGTGACGCCGTCGGGCAGGTCGGGCCATGTCTGGCGGACAATGGTCGAGGCTTCGAAACGGGCGGCGTCCACATCGGTGTGCTTGTCCAGTTCGATGGTGATACGTCCCCAGCCATTACCGGAAGTAGAAGAAATCTCTTTTACTCCGCTGATGCGCGACAGCATGGCTTCCAGGCGTGAGGTCACTTCCATCTCGATCACCCGCGACGAGTTTCCCGGCATGTTGAAGGAGACGCTCAGCCGGGGCAAGGTGCGCGAAGGCGACAGCTTGACCGGCAGGAGCGGCAGGAATGCCAGTCCCGCCAACGCCAGGCAGACGAAGGCGACGATGATGGTGAAAGCCGATGGAGAGGATTTATAGCTCATGTTCGTAATCAAATTCATTCGACAAAGAAACACCTGTCTCGAAATCATGCAAGGTCAGCTTCCGGATCTTGTAGTAACTCAGCCAATAGTTCTGCAAGGCGGTGATATAGTTGCGCTGGGCTTCCTGCTGTCGGTTCAGCGAGAGCGTCATGCTGTTGATGTCGGCTTTCCCGATCAGGAAGCGCTGCTTGGTTTTCTGGTAGGCCATCAGGGCAATGTCCAAGGCTTCTTCCGCACTGCTGATCAGGTTTTGCTGGATGTTGAAGTCGCCCACTGTCATGATGACGTCTTCTTCCACGCTGATCTCTTTCTGCTGTGCCGTGGTCTGGGCTATGCTCAGGTTACTCTTGGCGATGTTGTGCTTTCCTTTGCGGACGCCCCAGTCCACCAGCGGGATGGAAACGGAGATGGCAACGATATCCTGTTGCAGCGGATCTTTATAGACATCCCGGAATCTCGACGATACCTGGTTGAATCCGATACTGGCATTCACAGACGCGTTGAACATGGCTTCTTTCTTCGTGCGGTCTACTTCCTGTTCTGCTTCCAGGATGCTTTGCTTCATCTCCAGAAATTCGGGGTTGTTCTCGCGGGCCAGGGTCAAGGCTTCTTCTACCGAAATGTGCAGGTCGCGCGGACGGGAAGGCAACCGCAGGCGGATTTCCTCGCTCTTCTCGAAGTTCAGGTACGAAGCCAGGCTAAACATGGCACGCTTCAAGGCAATCTCGGCATTCTTCAGTGTATTCTTGGCATTGACCGCGTCCAGCTTCAGGGTGAGCAGGTCTTCCTGACTGATGGCGGCTATCTTGTGCCGTTCTTGTCCGGTACGATAGAGCGTATCGGTATTCGCCACATTCTCTTTGGCCATGTCGTATTCCACCTGTGCCATGGCCAGGGCAAAGAAGTAAGTAGTTGCCTGCTCGTTGATGCTTTCCATGTTGTATAGGAATTCTTTCTTTACCTTTTCGTATTTCAGCGGCTCGATCTTGCGTTCCCAGCGAAAGGCATTGTAGCCAACCAGATCCTGACTATAGCCGATGCGGACCGGCACGGAGGTGAACTGGTTGTAGGTGTTCTCGCCGAAGTAACGCATATAGCCTAAGTCGGAATCAATGTAGAAGCTACCGCCCAGCCAGTCGAAGTTCTGTTTCAGGTTCAGGCTTCCTCCGGCATAGAATGACTGCTGCTTGCGATAGACGTCAATGTCGGCTTCCGAGTCGTATCGCTTGGTGATGTCGCGGTAGTATTGGGCTGGCGTCAGGTTCAGTGTCAGACTGGGCAGGCGTTCGGCCTTGTAGTTACGGAATTCCCAGTAACCGGTCAGATAGAGATTCTTGCTGCGGAAAGCCTCCAGCGAACTGTCGGCTGCCAACTGGATGGTTTTCTCCAGAGATAGAACCATCTGTTGGGCTGTCATGCCTTGTGTGAGGAGAAGCAACAGCCCGATCCAAAAGAAATGTATGTTCGTTTTCATGATGTCTGTATGTTTTAGGCTTCCTGCTTGGCGGGAAGGGTTTGTTTTCGATAGATGTACCAGTAAACGAGCGGCACGACAAACAGGCTGACGGCCGTTCCGACCAGCATGGCGGCGATCATGGCAATCGACAGAGGTTTCTGTAATTCACTGCCCAAGTCGAATGAGAAGAGCAGCGGGACCATACCGAAGATCGTTGTCAGCGAAGTCATGATGATGGGGCGCAGGCGGCGCCGTCCGGCTTCGTGGATGGCTTCTATCAGCGGCATGCCGTCTTTGCGCAGTTCGTTGATGGCATCCAGCTTCAGGATGGAGTCGTTGATGATGATACCGCAAGTGACTACGATACCGATCGCACTCATCAGGTTCAATGAATGGCCGCAGATCCACAAGACGAGCAACGAAGCTGCCACGTCGATCGGGATTTCCGACAGGACGATCAGCGGTTGCAGGAAGCTCTCGAACTGGGCTGCCAGGATGAAGTACATCAGCAGGATGGAGATGAACAGAATCACTACCAGCTCGTTCAGCATCTGCTGGTTGGAGAAGAAACTTCCCGTGAAGTCCAAGTTCCAGTCTGCCTGATAGTGTTCGTCCGCACGGATTACGGAACGGATGTTCGCCATCAGTTCTTCCGCATTGTCCACGTCATAGAAACGGAACGGGATGAATTCTCCGTTCTTTCCGGCTGTCAAGGTCTTCAGGTCTTCGCCGGGTGTGACGGATACCAAGGTCCGCAGCGGAACATAAGAGACTTGTTCCGTTTTCCCGTCGCCCGAAGAGGCATTTGTCCGGATCAGGGTCTGCTGCAATACCGATTCGATCGAAGCATCGTTGCCCACCAGTGTAATGGGCAGGTATTGCTGATAGGAGCGAAGCGTGGCAATCTCGTTCTCCTTGAATGCCGTCTTCAGTGCCCGGTACACGTCGGCATAATCCACGTGATACAGCAACAGTTTCTGGTTGTCGATGGATATATTCAGTTGGTTGTCGAAGGCAACGCCCACCGGTGCCATGCCGCCGGCTTGCTCGATATCTTTCTCCAAAGCCTGGATTTGTCCGGCTTCGGGCGTGACTTCCTTGTTCCGGCTATAGAGTTCGGCTACGATGTCGGCTTCTCCGGTATCGAAGAGTTTCTCAAAGACGGTTTCCGGCGGAGCGAAGGATACGACAGCCATCGGATAATGCTGGCCGATCCACTGACTAATGGCTTGTTGCAACGGCTGGATCTGGTCGGTCTTCTCCGTCTTGAAGTACAATTCGGCTTCCGAGACCGAGAGTTCCCGCTCGGTGTTCAACAGGAATTGTTGTTGTCCGATATAGGCTGTATGGCGGGCTCCGATCTTCTCGGCTTCTTCCATCAGGGAAGCTATGCGGCTTCGGTTCTCGTCGAGGTGGATGTTTTCATTCCATTCCAGTTGGACGATGAGTTCGTTCTGGTCGATCTCCGGCATCCGGCTTTTCGGGATGGCATAGAATAAATAGACACAAAGCGGGAAGGTGAGGATAATCCCGAGCCACGTCGCTTTCTTGTGGCTGAAGATAAAGTCAACGCCCCGATCGTAGAAGCGGTCGAGTGTATGTTCTTTCACCAGGCTGCTGAACTTAAAGCTGAAGAGCGGATGGTTGATCTCTGGAATGCTATATACCAGTTTGTATAAGACGGGCAACAGCATGATACCGGTGAAGTAGGAGACCAGCAGACCGACGGTCACGGCGAATGCCTGGTCGTAGAAGATGGCTCCGGCAATACCGCTCATGAATACCAGCGGGAAGAACACGGCAATAGTGGTGAGGGTTGAACTCAGCATCGGCGTGATGACTTCCGATGTTCCTTTGATGCAGGCTTCTTCCAGCGAATCTCCGCGCCCGCGATACTGGGCGATGTTTTCCGTTACGATGATGGAACTGTCGATCATCATACCCAACGCCAGGATCAGGCCGGAGAGGGAAATGATGTTGAGCGACATGTGGAAGAGGTAGAAGAATGAGAAGCTTGTCACAATGCTGACAACCATACTCAATCCGATCACTAGCGGACTCTTGATGTCTCCCAGGAACAGCACGGCTACGATACAGATAAACAGGAAGCCGAGAGAGAGGTTCTGCTTCAGGTTGGAAATGGTATAATCCAGCAGTTCGGTCTGGTTGCGGGTGATGCTGAAGTTGATGTCGGGATAGACGGCGGCGAAGTATTCCGTCACGTCACCCAGCGCGCTTTTCAGCCGGTCCATACTCTCGTCGGATTGCTTGATCACGGCCAGTGTCACCGCCCGTTTCCCGTCGGACATGGAGACGCCGGTTTCCTTTTCCGGTACGATGGACACTTTGGCCAGGTCTTTCAGCTGGAAGATACGGCCGTTCTTGCGCAGATAGATTTGACGGACGTCGTCGAGCGTACGCAGCAGGGTAGAGAACTTGATGTTGTATTCGTAGTAGCCGTCGCGCACGGTCATACTGCCCGGTTCGATGTTGTTGTTGGCTAATACACTTTCCAGCTCCTGCAAGGTGATGCCCGATGTCTTCAGTTTGTTCATGTCCGGCACGATTTGCAGTTGCCTGCCTACGACGCCGGTCACATCCACCATGGCCACTTCGGGCAATTGTTCGATGCGACGTTTGATGACGTTCTCGGCAAACTGGCAGAGGTCGAGGAAGGCGGTTTCGTCGTCCGGACCTTTCAGGGTCAGGTTCAGACAAAAGACCGGTATGTCGGTGGCACTTGCCTTGACTACGCGCGGCCGTTCCATTTCGCGGGGCAGCGTACTCATGGCAGCATCTATCTTTTCATTGACTTCGATGAAAGCCAGGTCGGTATTGGTACCGAACTCAAAGCTCAGGCGGATCACTCCGTTTCCGTCGCGGGTTTCACTCTCGATGTCTTTCAGGCCAGCCACTTGCATAAGTTGCTGGCGGATGGGTTTCACCAAGGTGTTTTCCAGTTCTCGGGCGGATGTGTTTTGGCCGGAAACCTGTACGGTGATTTCCGGGATGGCAATGTCGGGCAACAACGATACGGGAATGGTGAAGTAAGTCACCAGCCCGATGATGAAGCAGGCCGTGAATGCCATCAGCACCGCGATAGGACGTTGTATCAGAAAGCGGACCATATCTTTAGTTATTCAATGAGTTTGACAGGTGATTCGTGGGCAAGGTTGATGTTGCCGCTGGTGATGATGGAGTCGCCTACTTTTACTTCGCCGTCATCTACCAAGGTATAGCTGGTCGCATTCTCCAGTCCGGTATGTACATATACCCACATGGCTTTGCTGTCTTTCAGGGTGAATAATACCTGCTTGCCGGAACGGAGCACAATGGCTTCTTTGGGTACCACCAGTTGGTCGGGCAGCGAACGGTGGATGCTGACTTGCACGTTCATGCCTTCAAACAGTTTGTCTGATCCGTTTACCAGCGCCTTTACTTGTACCATGCCGTTGTCGTCTACCAGCGGATTGATCTCTGAAATGCTTCCGGTGGCTTTCAGGCCGGAAACCGCGAAAGGCTGTACTTCTACGCGGTCGCCTTTCTGGATAAGTGGCAGTTCATTTTCCAGGATAGAGAACGAAGCTTCCAGCTGGCTGTTGTCGATAATGGTACAGAAGGCTTCGGAAGTGGAAGCCTGGTTATAGGCTTTGGCCGTCAGGTTGGCAACGATCCCGTCGAAAGGAGCGGTCAGCACCGACCGTTTCCATTCGTATTCGGCCAGTTCATACGAGGCCAAGGCTTGCTCGTATCCACTTTGTACCTTGGCCAGCTTCAGGATGTTGGCGGGAACTTGTGCCGAGTCTGCCAACATATATCCTTGTCCGATCAATACATCTTGCAACTCCAGTTTGGCTTTCTCGAGGGCATCGGTGGCGATGGCCAGCTGGTTCTTTAACCGAAACGGTTCCAGTTCGGCCAGTTTCTGTCCTTTTCGCACCGATTCTCCGTTTTTGACATAAATACGGGCGATGGCGCCAGCCGATTCAAAATATAGTTTCGCCTGATTGCGGGCTTCTATCTTTCCGTTACTGATCAGTTCGTGGTGAAATTCTGATCTTACCAAAGGAATAGCAGTTACTTCATTGGTTTCAGAAGGGAGCACTGTCTCTACGGAAGTCTCATTCAGTTCACTCGCTTTCTTCTCTTTGCCGCAGGCAGCACATAGCAACATCAGCGGGATTGTCAACAGTTTGTAGTTCATCATGATGTTATCATTTAAGTTGTTCCAAATGTATTTATTTTTATTGGAAATGTCCTATTCTTCCCCCAATATTTTTTCGGGTTGAGCAAATATAGGGGAAAGAGTTGCAGCAAACAAAAAAGCAAATGGACATTCTTCTTCTAAATATTATTGTTAGTTTGTTTATTGTCAGTTGAATATGGATTGACGATACAAATAGTTATTGGACAACGTTCTTTCCTTTTCACTTAAACGTCAAGATCCGGACAACCTGATTGTCGTCTTCCAATAAATTCTTGGCTACTTCGTTTCCATTACCCTTCAATCGTTTCTTTTGATAGGCTTCCAGCATGGCAGGAGCAGAAACAAACTCGGCGGACTTATTCTTGGCAATGGCCGTACCCGAACCGGAATCCCATTCCCGAGGTCCACGGATACCATAATTTAATTCATGATCTATAATCGATACTCTCTTTACCTGACCTGTTTTAAAGTCATACATAAATTTAGGAATCTTTCCTCCAGTACTATTAAAGTCTATGACAAATGTACCGAACAGCATGAATTTATCTGTAGTTAATAAAGGCATCCAGATATTTCTTAACTTGGAAGCATAAACTGATGGTGTACGAGTAAATATAGGTGTCAGCCTTTTTTGTGGCGATAATTTGTATAAAGTATCAGATGATACATTCATCAGCATCAAATCATCTCCAAAACGTGCATTACTGGGATAGGAAAACTTATACGGTCTCCACATATTCCCTTCTTGTTGAGCAATAGCAAGCGGCACTCTTTGAGGAAAGTAAATATCTAAAGTTCCCATTGGGCTTCCATTTTTTTTAGATATAAAACGATATGGTGTATGAGTCGTTTCCTTTTCCCGTCTCGGTTCTATTATAATATCATCATAAATAAGCAGAGACTGATCATCGTAATTAAAAATACTCATATCATGATCAAAACAATTTATCTTCAGTGTTCGCTTATATTTTCCTTCCAATGAATAGACTTGGATAAATTGGGAGCAAACATAGATTTCTTCTGCTTTCTCATCCAAGATCGTTCCATTCTTGATCCAGGTGTATTCCATTCCGCTTCCACCTTTATGGTTAAAATGAGATTTCAACTTCCCGGTGTATCGGTCGAACAAGTAAATATCTCCTAATTGAAACTCATGAACCAAGATATATTTGTCGCCAACCGCCGAAAGTGCAGCATTCCCACTTAATAGAATATCATCCGTTGTTTCCAGCGGAACATATTCTACCGAAGCCATATCCTGAAGATTCAGTTTCTCCAATGAATAGTTCTTAGATACATCAACTACCGGCAAACTACCAGACTGTGATTGCATCCCTTGGCTTCCTGCCAACAGAAGTATACTAACGAGGAAAAATACTTTTGTTTTCATAAGCGTGTCATTTTGATATTTCACTTCTTCGGTTTCACTAACATAATTACCCGGTTATCATCTTCACCCAATTTTGCGGCGATATCTTTCAGTTTACCTTTTAACTTTCCTTTTTCATAATCCCTGCAAAGTTCAAAAGCGTCGATGGTAGCCCATAATTCGTCTTTGGTATTTATAGGAGTGAACATAACCATATATAATTCCTTTTTATAGGAATAATCGCCATTGTATATGATATAACTGAAAAAATCCTTTTCTTGGGTATCATACACAAAGTAAGTCTTAGGGAAACCTTCTTCTTTCCTGAAATCATACACATTCTTGATGCTTTCCATGAAATAATAACGATCGGAAACTAACTTCAAAATCAGGTAAAATTCCGGATCTAGGGTATGAACTGGCGGCGTTTTCGCAATGAATGGGCGCAAACTACAATCAGGCATTAATGTGTAAATTGTATCTGAAGAAGGTTCCAACAGAATCCAATTACCCTTAAAGGGAGTTATTCTACTATAAGGTCCAGGTCCGGCAGCTCTTGTTCCGCCTTCATATCTTAAAAGTTGAATAAAGAGCTTCTTTTCTTTAAATGGAGTGATAATCTCTCTGGTTATACTTCCGTCTTTCTTTGATACAAGCAGGAACGGTATATCTGCATTACATTCATCATAGCAAATTAAATTCTCTTTATCATAATTGAATATTTCCCCATAAAATTGGGTGTCGCCTTCTTGCTTCTGTTTAAAACTTCGTTTAAAATTTCCTTCCAAGTCATAAACCTTTATTTTTCTTGCCAAAAAATCATTTATAAATAGTTCTTCGTTCTCTTCATCCAATATAATTTTTAGACAAGATATGTATTCTTCTCCACCTTGCCCTTTTCGGTTTATTTTACGGATAGCTTTCCCATTTCGGTCATACACAAAAATATCACCGTCTTCCCGATAATTTGTTACTATTATGTATTTTTCGCCTATAGCATTCACATATCCTTGATTAACAAACTCATCGTTTGTTTCCAACGGAATGTATTCCACATCCATAAAGTCCTGAAGAATCAGTTCTTTTTTGGGCGAATAACTGCTTTTGGTTACATCAACTGTTATAAAACCATCAGTCGATGTATTGTCACTTCCGCAACTTGTCATTACAAGCAGAAGGATTGTCTCGATAAAGATTAATGTTTTCATAAGCGAGAAATTTATAAAACTCAATCACCTCTTTCAAGTCGCTATTTCAATTTATAGAATACAAAGACCGGATTCCCTTCTTCTTTTATTTCTTTTAATTCATTTGGAATCTCAATTAATCCTTTGTCTTTATATACTGATAATTCTGCTGGAGTAAAAGCTTGTACAAGTTCATTTCCAAAGATACTACCCCAAACAGGGAATGAACCACTGCCTCGCATACCCGATAAACCATATTTGTAGGAAGCCAATGTTGGTAATTCTTTAAAAGGAAGAGGAAGTTGACAATGCTCTACTTCTAATTCCCCATTATTCTTTTCAACGGAAAGGATGGTATAATTGCCTTGATAACGACATCGGAAATAAAAATGTGTATCAGTTTCCAATATGTCTTGAACAAATATTTCCCGTCCGTCTCTTTTTAAATCACCCATATCTGTAAAATCTGTAACATCAGAGCCCCGAATAATTTCCTGATCTGAATTTTCCAATTTTAAGATACAAGCGACAGAAATAGTATCCATGCCTATCCGAAAGACAGTATCATTGGCTCCAGACTTAAATAAAATGGATTGATTGTCAAATGAAAGGGCAGAAGCAATATTGGCCGTAAATCCAGTTTTTTCGGCTGGTACTAATGGTGTATAAAAATTATTCTTATTGAATAATAGTTCGCCTGATTCTTTGAATGTTCCTATTCCGAAACTGCCTTGTTGAAAAGGTATAAATCCCATAGCTACAGCAGCAAAACGATCTGGTGCAATCATGCGGGTGTACATCATCGGCATTGGACTATTAATACGTTTTACTGGTTCTCCATTTAATGTAAAAGTCCATATACTACTTCCAAACAAATAAAGCCGGTTATTTTTCTCATCTACTTGCATACCAGCCAATGGTCCTGCAAATTCATTGGGCCCTTGTCCTTCTTTGATCAACGTCCGTATGAAATTTCCTTCTCGATCGAACAATACAATCCGCGACTCTCGAACAGGTAAAACATAAATATACTTACTTGTTACTGCATAATCATTAATACCATCAACCAATGATTCTTCATCGTCTGTTTCCTTTAATATGACAAATTGCGGATTTTCTATTTTCCCCTTCAATGAAATACCTTCCGGATGATCTATTGCACTACGAACATCTACTTCTGGTATATTTGTTTTCCCTGCATTTTTAGATTCAGTACAAGCCGACAAACCTAGAATAATACTGCAACAAGCGAGTTTTAATAACATTAGATTCTTCATAATCTGATATTTTTATTTGATTAAACTTCCTTTTTATGGGTTACTCCTTAGAATAAAAAAACTTCACTATATTTATTTCTAATTTTTTCTCGTTGCATTTCATATTTTTGACAGATGTCGAAAAGCTTTACCACATTTGTCAAAAAGCTTTAGCACATATATGGAAAAGCTTTACGACTACTGTCAAAAAATTAAAAAGTGACGAATTTTACAGATGAAAGTAATAGGAACAACAAAACTTTCATACTGAACTCGTTTTCCTTCCCTCAAAAGTAAGGAAAGAATTGATTCGTTGTATGGACACTTTTTATGCGTATCAATCGGTTGACGAATAGAACGTTAATCGATAAAACGATGTTATTTTACCGGACAGCGACTCTTAAAAATGGTGAATAAATTGTTCTAATTCGCCTTTTTCCCATTTCTTATTCGGATCTAAGCGCCTTTTGAGCCGTTGTTTTCTCTTTTCCAGGCTGTCGTCTGTTATTTTTAACAAGGATATCTGTACTTTTTTGTCGTATCCCAAACGCATAAGGCAACAGAGCTGGAGATCAGAATCGGTCAACTGAGGAAAAGATTTTCGCAGTCGTTCGAAGAACTGCTGGTGCAAGGCATCCGTGCGAGCAATCAGTTCCGGCCATTCCTTCTCTTCAATCGTATGGGCTTGCTTGATTCGGGTAAATATATCCGGCGTATTTTCCCGCTGTTTGATGATTTCTTCGTATTGTTTGATTTCCTCGTCCTTTTGGTTGAGACGAACCAAAATTTGTGATTTCTGACTATTCAGTTTTTCATTCTGTTCAAGCAGATTGGATACTTCTTGTTCTAACGAAGCCTTTTCCTGTTGTAAATCATCATAATCGGATTGTCGCAACGACAGACTATCTATTTGCTCCTGATAAGAAGCGATGGTCCGTTTGTTTTCTGCTATTTGAGACCGAATCGCATGCAATTGCTCAAACAGGCGGATCGTTATTCTTTTCTTATCCATGTACACAAGTAAAATAATAATGATTGCCACAAGCAATAAAGAACTGCCCCAGAATATCAACTTCGACTGTTTCAGTTCCAGTTGCTGTTTCTCCGTAAGGAGTTTCTCATGCTTGTATTTGGCTTCGACAGCTATAACCGCTTTCCGATTTTCTACTTTTTGGATAGAATCATTACATTCCCAAAACAGGTTGTTGTATTCTACGGCTTTTTGGTAGTTTCTTTGTCCTGTATACACATAATAAAAGCATTGATAAGCAGAGCGTTTTGTATATAAATTCTTCGTTTGCAAGGCCTTTTCCAGATAGGGAATAGCCGAATCATAGTTTTCTGATAAACGATATAAATCGCCTATATTCAAGTAAATGGCAAATTTCTCTTTGGAAGATAATTCTTTTTCAAAGCTAAGTAGGCGTTGTAAACAAGCAAGAGCTTCCTGGTACTTTTGAATACGACTGTATATGATAGCTAATTCTTTTAGTCCTAATTTCAGGGTTGGCATGTATGAAATCTGTTCCGCGATGGAAATAGCCTGTTGATAGTTAGCTATTGCTTGCTCCCAATCTCTTTGTGTTCCATAAATCCGTCCCAAATAAGCGCTTACAAAAGATAAATTAATGCTGTCTTTGGCTTGTTCTGCGAAATCAAAGGCTAGTTTATAAGCCGTTAATGCTTTATCTGTGAGATTAGAGTATGCAAAAATATTCCCTAAATGTGATGCAGCCAGGATCTGTAATTTATAATGTTTGCTGCCTTGGGAAAAAGTCAACGCACTTAGGAAAGAATGAGCCGCTTTCTCATAGTCTCCTAATTCTTTTTCTACGCAACCTTGCAGATAAAATGCACTAGCCAAATTCGAGAAGTCATTTTTTTTCTCATAATAACGAATAGCAAAACAGATTAATGAATCAGATGTATGTGTTCGATTAGTTTTATCAATGGCCAGTGTCATCAGTAAACACCAACGAGCCTGTTCCTTTTCCGAATATTGCTGCAGATTCGGAATCCCTTTTAAAAGCGTATAAGCGCTGTCTGCTTGATGCATCCGGAGAAGTCCTTCAGCTTCATTCAGAACCTCAAATATTCTTCCGGAAGGCTGGCAAGCAGCCAACAAAACAAGCAGCCAAAGGATCAAATAATTTTTCATGGATGTAAGTTGTTAACTGATTTTATTACCCAAAAGTAGAAAAATAATTGATTCGTTGTATGGACAACCTGTTTGTGTGTCAAATGAATGATAAATAATGAGTTAGTCGATAAAACGCCAATTTTTTACCGGACAGCCTACTCTTAAAAAGAGTGAACGAAATGTTTTATTGCTTAATATTTTGATGTAGTATTTGTAATTACAAGGAGAATCTACATCAGAACAGTCAAAATCCGACAAAGGAAAATGATAATATTTATGTTTTATCAGTGATAATTCCCCTTTTCTTTCCTTATAAAATATCAAATGAATACAACATACATTCCGGATCATCCGCTAAACAGAATCCCTTATGCTGGGCTTCATGGATGATGAGTGTTGTTATTCTCTTATCAGCTTTCAATAACTCGATCGGTTTCCCTTCCCAATCGATGATGCAGATTTCCATCTGGTTTTCATCGTCTTTTACTTCCCTGAGCAGATATAGATACTTCTCTGAGCAGCAGATTCGCAGTACCCGTGGATCAGAAGTTTCCTTCCGCTTGGCCGAAATCATCTCTCCGGAACTGAATGTGTATTCATAATTTCCCAGTTTCTTTCTAAACTTCAGATGTGGAAGCTCTTTCCCAGTCGGATCGAACGAAAAGATCTCCAATACATAGTTGGAGGCAGAAGCGAACAAATCTTTCTTGGGGTGTTTGACCATTTCGCATTGATGGAACATGGCTTTCGACATGACGGGTATGCCTTTTTCTTCCGACCAAAACGCAGGATAATCTCCAAAGGTTCGTAAGGAATCTGCTTTGTGCTTCTGGTAAAGAGCATATCGTTGTTCCCACATCCCTGAAAATACAAACAAGGAATCATTGAGCGGCAGGAAACGATCGCTCATTTGTGGCAATTGCGTATGCCCGTACATCTGCGGACGCGGTGCTAAAACCTGGTCTTTTGGGATGTAGGCAAACTTAAACAATGGGCGACTTAGGATGTAAAGCTTATCATTGCACAAACTGATATCCAACGGACTGGACATATCATTCGGTCCGCTGCCTTTAGAGATTAATCTTTTCTTGATGGCATGTCGTCCGGGATCATATACATTCAGCAAGGAATCGCCATGAAAATCATTGATGATAAGCAGACTGTCTATTTGTACCAGCTGCATGCCTATTCCGATAATATCTGGATATTCCATGTTTTGCAATGTAATCTGACGAACTTTATCGAATGTATAAGGTTCTTCTTCTGAAGTCTTGCTTGTGCATTGTATGAACGACAGGCAAATGGCAAATAAGATAATCAGTTTCATGGCATTTGTTATTTATTATACAATGCTGGATTAATTCATTTTACATTTTATGATAACAGGATTATCATCTTCTTTCATCATCTTCATCTGTGATGAGATTTTCTCCGATAATGGGTTTTCCTGGCTGAATGTGATAATTTGTTCGGCATGCCGGCAAGCAGCCAACAAAACAAGCAGCCAAAGGATCAAATAATTTTTCATGGATGTAAGTTGTTAACTGATTTTATTACCCAAAAGTAGAAAAATAATTGATTCGTTGTATGGACAACCTGTTTGTGTGTCAAATGAATGATAAATAATGAGTTAGTCGATAAAACGCCAATTTTTTACCGGACAGCCTACTCTTAAAAAGAGTGAACGAAATGTTTTATTGCTTAATATTATAGATGAAGTATTGGTAATATGATGGTTTCGCACGCTTCTTCCTGGTCTGTGATGCAGCACTAAGTATGCGCATCTATACAAAACAATGTGGAATTAGTGATTAGATATCGCAATAGCTCAATCGGTTTTCCTTCCCAGTAATTCATCTTCTAAAAAAGCAAAGACATATTTGGGACTTTGATAATAGAAAGCAGTTCGTTCATTCATTACTTTCTGATAAATATCAGAATTGAATACGGTAGAAAGAGCTTGCTCCATAGTCATATTATTATTTTGTTTTATGAGAAGTAATGCAAGATTTTTTATCATGTCTACTTTCATTTCCGTTTTCTCATTCATATTCGTTGTAGTTGTTTTATAGCATTTTCCGTTCCAAAAAAATATTGGATAGTTATCCCTTTTATATATTGTAAGTTCCGAACTAATGTAGGCAGGTCAATGGAATGATTTTCATATTTCCATAATTGTACGCCTACACGATCATCTGCAATGGGACCAATCACAACATCGTAGTTGTGCGCCGGATGGTCTGTCGGATTATTTCTGTTTAAGATGATGAACTTAGCCCATTCTTCTGAATAATTATCAAAGTGTAGTACTCGTAGTCTTTGCCATGCTTCATCCTTGATTTCATAGCTCATGACTATCGGAGTACCTGTTCCTAACTGCTCCACTTTGATTTGTGCCATATTTAAGGCCTGTTCATAATCAGCAGAAAGATAAAAACCTCGGCCGAAGTCTTTATTCGGTTTTGATTTTAGTAAATCAATCCTACTGAATTCTTGGTTAGTACCATGATAAAGCTTCATACTAAATATCCTCCATGCAAATGGCAATAATTCGCTATGTCGGCAATCATAGATGGAAATGATTGTGTATGTACATAGTGATAATGCTTGTCGATGAAATCAATTCCTTTAAATCGGCTTAGGTAATTGAATGCCTGCTTCATGGTTAATCCATATTTACGACCGAATTCTAAAATGAAAATGACAGTCCATTCTAATTTGTCATTGATATTATATTCCATATCTTTTTGGATTTTGGACAAAGGTAGTAAAGTCATTTGTAAATATGAAGAATGAAAACCAGGAATGTGGCTTTTTCTGGTAAAATATAAATATATCAACAGCTTATTTACTCACAAAAATAATACAGAGCATGTGACGTTTTACGGAATTACAATAAATCAAACAACTGCTTTACAGAAAATATACTATATTTGTAGTAGCGAAACGGCTGTTTCGGAAACGGCCATTTCGGAACTTGGAATGAAAGGAATGAGTCTATGAAATTTTTTGATAGAACAAATGAAATCGCATCTCTGCGTGAAATTCGCGGAATGGCAAAAAATAACGCACAATTTACGGTTGTGACGGGACGGCGCCGCATCGGCAAGACTTTCCTTGTGTGGAAAGCATACGAGGACGAACCGATTCTCTATTTTTTTGTTGCTCGCAAAGCTGAAGGTGACTTGTGCGAAGACTATCGGCTTGAGATCGAAAACAAATTGGGAATCCCGACGATGGGACGGGCGGAACATTTTGCCGATGTGTTTGAGTTCCTGATGAAACTTTCCATAGAACGACCTATCACACTGTTCATTGATGAGTTCCAGGAATTCTTCCGCGTGAATAAGTCTGTTTACAGCGACATGCAGCGTATCTGGGATATGTACAGTTCGAAAGCCCGAATAAACCTGGTTGTTTGCGGTTCTATTTACTCCATGATGACGAAGATATTCAAAGACAAAAAGGAACCGCTGTATAACAGGCAGACACGTTTTATGACGGTACGTCCGTTTACACCAGCTGTTCTAAAGGAAATTCTGATGGAGTATCATCCCGGTTACACGGCAGAAGACTTATTGGCTTTGTATTCTTTTACAGGAGGCGTGGCAAAGTATGTGCAGTTGCTTATAGATGCCGGAGCGACTACCAAAGAAAAAATGTTGGATCAGATTGTAAAGGCCGATTCCATTTTTCTGGGAGAAGGCAAATCCATACTTATTGAGGAGTTTGGCAAAGATTACGGGATTTATTTTTCCATTCTCTCGGCTATAGCAAGGGGAAAGACCTCGCGTTCGGAAATAGAAAACGTGGTTGGCAAGGAAATCGGTGGTTATCTGACCAAGCTGGAAAACGAGTATGAGGTTATTGCCAAGAAACAGCCTCTGTTTGCGAGAAATTCCACTAAGAATGTTCGCTATACAATAGAAGACAATTTCTTTACGTTCTGGTTTCGCTTTATCTACAAGTACAGTTATATGCTGGAAATAGAGAACTACGAGAGCTTGAAGACGATTATAAACCGAGACTACGAAACATTCAGTGGTGTGATGCTTGAACGCTATTTCAGGCGCGTGTTGATTGAGCGTCAGGCTTATACACGGATTGGCGGATGGTGGGACCGCAAAGGTGAAAATGAAATTGACATTGTGGCCGAGAATGAACTGAACGATGAAGCCACGTTCTTCGAAGTAAAACGTAAAGCAGCAAACATAGATAAGGATATGTTGGAGCAAAAGGCGGCAACTTTCCTGCGTGCTACTGGCGAGTTCAAAGGATATAGTATATCTTACCAAGGATTGTCAATGGATGATATGTAGTAGAAAAGACATCCTTGTTGCGGGAAAAATGAGGTTTTTATGTACATTTGCACCCGAATTTTAAACACAAAAGAATATGTCAGTAGCAAAGAGAGACGATGATATGCGTAAGGTAACGACGCACCGTCTGTTTGAGATGAAGCAGCGTGGCGAGAAAATCTCCATGCTGACCGCATACGATTATTCCATGGCTACCCTGATTGATCAGGCTGGAATGGATGTTATTCTGGTAGGTGATTCGGCTTCGAATGTAATGGCCGGTAATACGACAACCTTACCAATCACCTTGGATCAGATGATTTATCATGGCCGGTCGGTGGCGAAAGCTGTGAAGCGTGCCTTGGTAGTAGTCGATCTGCCTTTTGGTACGTATCAGGGAAATTCGAAAGAGGCGCTGGCTTCGGCTATCCGGGTGATGAAGGAAACTCATGCTGACTGTATCAAGCTGGAAGGCGGATCGGAAGTACGCGAATCGATCGAACGCATCTTGTGTGCCGGCATTCCGGTGATGGGACATCTGGGACTGACACCGCAGTCGATCAACAAGTTTGGTACTTATACCGTGCGTGCCCGCGAAGAAGCTGAAGCCCAGAAACTGGTGGAAGATGCTCATCTGCTGGAAGAAATCGGTTGTTTTGCCTTGGTGTTGGAGAAAATCCCGGCTGCTTTGGCTGCCCGTGTGGCGAAAGAAATCCGTATTCCGGTGATCGGTATCGGTGCCGGTGGTGATGTGGACGGACAAGTATTGGTGATGCATGATATGCTGGGTATCAACCAGGGCTTTTCTCCTCGTTTCCTGCGCCGTTATGCTAATTTGGCAGAAGACATCACGCATGCCGTTCAGCAATACATTGAGGATGTGAAGCGTTGTGACTTCCCGAACGAAAAGGAACAATATTAATACAAGGAATACATGCGGTCTCAGTTATTGATCGGCGCGGCCTCGTCGGGTAGCGGAAAGACTACCTTTACGCTGGGATTATTGCGGGCACTGGCTCGCAAAGGTCTCGTTGTACAGCCATTTAAGTGCGGGCCGGATTATATTGACACCCGTCATCATCAGATGGCTGCCGGACGAGCGTCTGTCAATCTGGATCGTTTTATGATGTCGGAAAAGCATATAGAAGAGGTGTATCGCCGATATGCTTTTCCGGCTGATATTGCCATAACCGAAGGCGTGATGGGCTTGTTCGACGGTTACGACGGCATGCAGGGAAGCAGTGCCGAGGTGGCTTCCGCACTGGATATTCCCGTTGTGCTGATCGTCAATGCCAAGAGTACGGCTTATTCGGTTGCTCCGCTGTTGTATGGCTTCAAGCATTTCTATCCGAAAGTGCGGGTCGTCGGAGCTGTCTTTAACTTCGTGGCTTCGGAGAATCATTATTATTACCTGAAGCAGGCTTGTGCCGATGCCGGAGTCGAGGCATTGGGCTATTTGCCGAAGCAGGAAGATATCACAATCCCGAGCCGGCATTTGGGGTTGTCGCTGGATTCGGATTTCTGCTTCGAGGCGTTTGCCGACCGGATTGCTGATCTGGTAGACAAGCATGTGTGTGTGGATCGGTTGCTGGAGCTGGCTTCGGCTCCGGTGTCAGCTCATACGAAGGAAACCGGAACCGGACTTTCGCATCGCCCGTCCGGTTCCATGCGGATCAGCATAGCACGTGATGCCGCCTTCAACTTTGTCTATGCCGAGAACATCGCTTATCTCGAGCAGCTGGGAAACGTCACTTATTTCAGTCCGCTGACTGATAAAACCCTTCCGCCAACCGACTTCCTTTATTTGCCGGGTGGCTATCCGGAATTACACCTGAAGACTTTGTCGGAGAATCAATCCATGCGCGATGCCGTCCGCGCTTATCTGGAGAAAGGCGGACATGCGTTGGCCGAATGCGGCGGCATGATGTACCTCTGCCGTTCCATTATCGGGCAAGACGGCAATACTTATCCGATGGCTGGTGTATTAGACCAGACCGCCACCATGCAACAGATGAAACTGCGACTGGGCTATCGCACCTTGCAATGGGGCGAATACCGGTTGGCTGGCCATGAGTTTCATTATTCGTCTATCGTGCCGGCCGAGAACACCTTGCCTTCGTGTGCGACGGCCTTTTCTGCCTTGGGGCGACAAGTCGATACGCCGCTGTATCACTACCGGAACTTACTGGCCGGATATACACATTTATACTGGGCCGACCCGGCATCAAACGCCTGGTTGCATCACTTCCTGGAAAAATAAGGGTAAGGAATAGCTTTATCCTTCTGGAATTATCCGTATCTTTAGCCTAAAATTGGACGAAGATGAAAAAACAACTTGTTTTCAACCGGCCTGTATGGATTTTCCTGTTGTTTCTGGTAGGAAGTTTTCTGTTTGTCGACCTGAATTTCCGGTATTGGTTTCATTTCATGGAACAGTTCATGCTGTTTCAGACAACCTCGGTCTACTGGAAAGAGCTGGCTGCTCAGCTGGGAGGCTGGAATGAATATATCGCCGAATATCTGACCCAGGCATTTTCCTTTGCTGCCGGTCCGGCAATCCTTGTCACTACCTTGTCTGGTTTGATTGCTCTTTTGTTTTATAAGTATCAGCAAGCCTGTTGCGGAAAGGCTTCGATGGGATTATCCATCCTGCCGCTTTTCCTGTTCTGGCTTTTTCCTTCCGAGACCATCGTCCCGATGCTGGTCCTTGTGTGGGCATTGGCGGGAACCGTGGTTTGCCAGTCGATATCAAATCGGAATATCCGGATGCTTGTCGGCGTGCTGCTTGTCCCGCTGTTGTATTATGTGGCGGTGCCGGCTCCGTTTCTGTATGCCGTCTTGCTGTTGCTGCACGAATGGATGCGGGCAGATCAGCGCAAGCCTTATCTATATACCGGTGTTTTGCTGGCGTGGACTTTCCTGTTGCCCTTGCTGGTGATGCGGCTTTGGCTGGTCGTTCCGATGCGCGAAGTCTGGATGGGCAAATATATGTATCATCCCGAATATCCGGTGCCACAGTCTTTCTGGCTGATATTCCTTTCGTTCCCGGTGCTGACACTCGTCGGCCGGCTGTGTGCGAAATGGCAGGAACGGTTGCGCCCGGCGAAGTGGCCGGCTGTCGAATGCATCTTTTGGGCCGGATTGATGGCGGCGTTGATTGCGCTGCGGAAAGACCCGATGCAACAAGCTTATCAGTATGATTATTATGCCCGCAACGGTGCGTGGGACAAGATTGTTGCTCATGCCGAAAAGGAAGGCGTGCACGATTTCGATGCCTTGGTTTATGTCAACCTGGCCTTGTCATATACCGGGCGACAGACCACCGATCTGATGAAGTTTCCTCAAGTAGGAGAGACCGGCTTTATTCCGCACGATCCGCGGACAAGGCTGGGATTGATTCAGGCCAGCGAAGTAGCCTGGCAAGTCGGGCAGGTGAATGCTGCCCAGCGTTTTGCCTTCGTCGGCGTGTTGAGCTCGCAGCGTTGTGTGCAACCCCGGCTGATGAAACGCCTCGTCGAGACTTATCTGGTGAATGGCGAATACCGGGCTGCCGAGAAATATATCCGGATACTCGAACAGACACCGCGCTATAAGGCTTGGGCTGCCGAACAGCGGCAATACCTGGGCGAGAAAGAAAGTCAGTCGGCCGGATGGATTCAGGCGAAGCGGGCTTTCCTGCCGGTCACCGACAATCCTTTCGACCTGACGAAGACGCTGCCCAGCGCTTTGGCCTTCCTGATTGATGATCATCCCGACAATCAGGCGGCTTTTGATTATGGCATGTGCTATCTGCTGGTTTATAAGAATCTGCCGGCCTTTATGCACTATATGCCGTTATACAAGGAGCGGCATCAGTCGTTCCCTAAGTTATATCAGGAAGCTATCTGCCTTTATTATGCGTCGAAAGGAAAGATGGCAGAAGCAGCCAAAGATTATCCCATTGACAGTGAGGTGACGAACCGGATGCAGCAGTTCCTGAAGACGGCCCGTTCCTTGTCGGCTGCCAATCTGAAGCAGTTATATGGGGATACTTACTATTATTATACGGAGTTTATGCCAACACCTAAACAATAAGGAATATGGAAACAGACTATATCAATCAGCATAAAAGGAATCTGGTGTACGCGCTGTTCTGCTGTCTGTTGCTGACAGCTTGTTCGTGGGGCACGCAGCGGCCCGAGAAGGCTTCTTCTCAGGCAGAAGAACCGGAGATCTTTCCAGATTATCGGGATGTGACTGTTCCGGTCAATATTTCTCCCTTGAATTTCCGTCTGACGCGGGAAGCCGATCATCAGTATGTCCTGATCACTGGTGAGAAAGGCGGACGCCTTGAGTGTGATGGCCAACGCAGTCTTCGCTTCGATCCGGATGCCTGGAGAAAGCTGCTCGAAGAGAATGCCGGCAGCAGCCTGACGCTCACGTGTTCTTCGCGGGAAGCCGGTGGCTGGAAAACCTGGAAATCGTTTCAGATCCATGTCGACGAACGCCCGATCGACAGCCATCTGGTCTATCGGCTGATTGAACCGGGCTATGAGAAATGGCATATCGTGGGCATTTATCAGCGTGATCTGGAATCGTTTGACGAGAAAACGATTATCCGGAATGATATGACGGGCTATAATTGCATCAACTGCCATTCTTTCTGTATGAATGATCCGAACCGGATGATGCTGCACATGCGTGCCGTGCATGACGGCACTTATATCATCCGCGGGAAAGAGATCGAGCGGCTGAAGACCAAGACGAAGCAGACCATCAGTAACCTGACTTATCCTTACTGGCATCCTTCGGGAAAATACATCACGACGTCGGTCAACGATATCAAGCAGTTCTTCCATGCTGTCAAAGAGAAGAAGATGGAAGTGTTCGATCTGGAGTCGGATGTCGTTGTCTATGACGTGGAACAGCATAAGATCCTCTCGGCGGCTTCCCTGATAACGAAGGATGCCTTCGAGACGTTCCCGGCTTTTTCGCCGGATGGTAAGTGGCTGTATTTCTGTTCGGCTCCGGCCTGCGAAATGCCTGCTGATTACGACAAGGTGCGCTATCATATCTGCCGGATGGCTTTTGATGCCGGGAAAGGAGCGTTGCAGCTGCCGGTGGATACGCTGGTCCGTGCCGACAGCCTCAGTTATACTTTCCCGCGGATCTCGCCCGACGGCCGGTTCCTGATGTACACCGAAACGGCTTATGGGCAATTCCCGGTCTGGCATAAGGATGCCGAAATCCGGATGCTGGAACTCGAGACGCGCCAACCGGTTGATATGACTTTGCTGAACAGCGCGGATACGGAGAGTTATCATTCGTGGAGCAGCCAGAGCGACTGGGTGGTTTTCAGCAGCCGTCGCGACAATGGCTTGTACACGCTGCCTTATATTTGCCGTATCCAGGCAGACGGCCGTCCGGCCAAACCATTCCTGTTGCCACAGGAAGATCCGGAGAAGTATGATTATCAGCTTTATTCTTATAACTTGCCGGAGCTGGTGACAGGCGAAGTGACCATCAGCCCGTATGCCATCCAGCAACGGGCGCACGAAGGACCGACAACGCAGGTCGCATTTGAATGACAGAAAGAATGACAACATAGTTTTGATTAAAACAGATAAATAACATGACGAAAGTACAAGAAATGCTGGCTGCTTTGCCAGACGAAAAGAAGGCATGCTTCGTTCCGGTTTTCGGATCCGTAGAACGTTTTTATACCATTGTGTATCTCATTGCCAAGAATGAACACCTGACGGAACAGGAAAAGCCGGACCGCTATGAAGACCGGTTGCAGGTGATCCGGCAGATCCGCCGGAAAGTGGAACAGCTGGTGGATTCGTTTGGACTGCCGGGCGAAGATACGGTGGCCGATATTGCCAGCGATTACTTTGAAGACTATGTGCAGTATCGCGAACCGGAGTTCGGGATCACCAACGATGACTTTGTCGATGTGATCCGGAAGATTTCACAGCTGGCCTGACGTGTACACATCATTTAGGAGGAACCATTGCGCATGGAAGAAAAGAACAGACATATTACACGGAAAGTGGTTTGGGGCTATCTGTTGTTGTTGCTGATCGCCGTCGGTGCTGTGGGATATGTTTATTCAATCATCCAGCAGCTGGCCGTTGAGGATGCGCCCGACACCGCGACGCGCGACAAGACTTATCTGGTCACCAACACCCTTACTTTGCTATACGAGAGCGAGGCGATGGGGCATATCGTCGGGAAGTCGGACAACGAGCTTTATCTCTTCAACCGGACGCTGAACAAGGCCGACAAGAACCTGGATTCGCTGCGCCTCATGCTTACTGACACCGTCCAGCAACTGAAGGTCGATACCATCAAGTACTTGCTGAAGCGGAAGCGCTGGAACACCCTCAAGCTACAGGAAACCCTGAACGAGTGGAATGCCGGGCGGATTTATATGGAGAAAATCCAGCAGGTGATCGAAGTCCAGGATTCGGTGGTGCGGATACAGAAGCCGGATACCATCTCGCAGCCGGTTGTCCGCGAGATCGTGGAGGTGAAACAGGATACGGTAGTGGTGACCAAGAAGAAGAAAAAGGGCTTTTTCCGCCGGCTGGCCGAGGCTTTCTCGCCGAAGGAAGAAGTAGATACCAGTTTTGTCAAGAATACAACCCGTCAGCTGGTGACGGATACGGCGCAGATCGTCTATAACCCGTCGGATACCATCATTCAGGTGCTGCGGAACTTGCAGGACACGGTGGCCGACCGCCGCGAGCAGCTGGCCAATACCTTGCTTCAGCGGGCCAATAACCTGCGCTACAACAACTCGGTGCTGACCAGCCGTATTAACCAGATGTTGCGCGACATCGAGGAAGAAGCCGTCCAGCAGTCAATCGATCGGATGGAGCACAAGCAGTCTCTGCTGAAAGAGACAACGCGGCTGATTGGCGGCATTGATCTGGTGGCCATCGTGGTGGCGATTGTCTTTTTGGTCATTATCATCCGGGATATTTCGCGCAGTCATTATTACAGGCAGCAGCTCGAGAAAGCCAAGCAGTATGCCGAGGACTTGCTGCGCAGCCGTGAGAACCTGATACTGACCATCAGCCACGATATCCGGGCTCCGCTTTCTTCGATCATCGGTTTCATTGACCTGCTGCTGAAGCGTAACCCCGACGAGCGCCAGCGTTATTACCTGGATAATATGACGGGTTCTTCCAAGCATATCCTGTCGCTGGTGAATGATTTGCTGGATTTCCACCGGCTCGAGGCAGGACAGATCGAGATCCATCCGGTGCCGTTTTCGGTCTTGTCGCTGATTCAGGAGATTTATGTGAGCTTTAATCCGCTGGCCGAAGCCAAAGGGCTGCGGCTGCACCTGGATGTGAAGCCTCCTTATATGGAATTGACTTACCTGGGTGATACCAACCGCTTGAGGCAGGTGATCAATAACCTGCTCTCGAACGCCGTCAAGTTCACGCCCGAAGGAACTGTTACGCTGCGGGCGGCCATTACGAAGCTGCATGATAAGCAGTACGAATTGGATGTAACGGTGTCGGATGCCGGTCCCGGCATTCCGGAGGCCGAACAGGAACGGATCTTCGGTGATTTCACCCGTCTGCAAGGAAGTGAGGAGGTGGAAGGCTTCGGACTGGGCTTGTCGATTACCCGCCGTTTGGTGGAACTGCTGAAAGGAACACTGAAGGTGCACAGTGTGGTAGGCCAAGGAAGTGATTTCATCCTGACGATCCCGCTGCCGCTCTCGGAAGTGAGCCTGAATCCGGTGGTTGTGGAAGAAGCCGAAGAGGAGGCCGCCGATCCGGAACCGCTTTCGCTGGCAGGTGAGCGGACTGTCTATTGCCTGCTGGTCGACGACGATGCCATACAGCTGGCTCTGACCGAAGAGTTGCTGAAACGAAGTCGGGTAGAAGTGGTGGGTGTTTCCAATCCGCATGCCGTATTGGATATCTTGAAGAACACCTCGTTTGATGCCATCATCACCGATATCCAGATGCCGGGCATGGATGGATATCATCTGCTGAAGATGATTCGCGAGTCGGGCATTCAGGGCACCGATCAGGTGCCGATCATTGCCTTGTCGGCAAGTGTGGCCAACGAACACAGTCATTATATCGAGGCTGGTTTTACCGGCTTCTTGAATAAACCGTTCACGGCCGTCCAGCTGATCGAATTGCTCAACCAGCTGCTCACGGTTCATCTGGAACCGGTTGTCAAGATTGACTTCTCTACACTGACGGCCTTTGCCGGAGAAGACGAAGAAGCATCGGCTTCAATCCTGAAGACCTTTACCGAAGAGACGGGCAAGAGCATCGAACTGCTCCGGAAAGCACTCGCGGAAGAAGACCGCCAGGAAGCTTCGCGCCTTTCTCATAAGCTGATTCCGCTGCTGACGATGCTGGGCGCAAACAACCTGGTGCAGAAATTACGCATCCTCGAAAAGAACGACGATGAGCTGACAGAAGAAGGCTGGAAGAAACTTTTGGCAGAAGTAATTGACAATGTTTCCGACATTGTGCGGCAGGCTGTGGAAAAATGTGGCTGATGTGTGGAAGTGGGGCGTGGAATTATTCCACACTTTCCACGGTCAAATTCCACATTTTCCACAAAAAATGGGGATAAAAACGGGAATAATACAAATAAAAGCCGTTTTTTTCATGTTTTTTGGGCCAAAAAACGGATTTTGGAGCCTTGAAAAGAAGTTTGGCACGACTTTGGTATATATCTTAGTGACATACATAATAAGTGTTTCTACATTTATCCGTTTTTATAGGTTAAGTCTTACTCAATAAGGTAAAAAGAGTAGTAAGTTAAAGTGTTTTTTTGATTAAGTCTGCTAATAAGAGGCACCTCGTGAGAGCAAGCCTCTTTTTTACTGAAATCTAACTAGAGAAGAGTTCCCGAATTAAGGCCTTTCAGGGTTTTGGTTCGGGAACTTGCTTTTTAGCTGTTTCTTTCCTGCAAGGGCTCATTCTGCTTCAGTTCGTCTATTTCCTCCATCAGCCACTGGTGGCCTTGTGTATGCAACACCTCGAAATTATCCTCCAGATAGGGCAACACTTCGTATCGGTCAAACAGGGAAACCACTTCGTCCCCACTTAACTGATGTTTCTTTCTATACTGCTCGATGCAGAAAGAAAGAAAATAGGCGATATCTAGTTCTTTGTCTTTCATATTTTATGCTTTAGACGTGTTAAATATACGATTTTTCTTTAGAAGAAATAAAAGAGATAGGAATATTAATTGAAATCTTATTAGGATCAATCGTAATCTCAACCGATTCCCGTTCCAAAAACAAACCGGCTTCCCGGAAGCGGCTGGTCAAGTTGGCCAGACTTCGGGGAAGCCGGAATCATTACAGGGCTGGGTTTACACGCCGCCGCCTTCTGCGCCATCGTCTTTATCGACGGTGTAACGGGCAAACTTGGCGACATCGCGCATTTCCTGCAAGCGCTTGCCCGGATGGAACACCACCTTCGGCTTGCGAAGCATCGAAGCACTAAACTCTTCGGGTGTGGCTGATCCGGTACTGCCGACCGAGATACGGAAATTACCCAAATCTCCGAACTGAACGAGTTCGCTGTTCTTCAGGTGTGAAACCATCGCCCAGATCACACGGTCCAACACCGCCTTGATATCGGCCGAAGTCAGCGTACAGGTCTCAGCGATCTCATCGCACAAATCGTCGAAGTCCACCCGGCGCGTGTTTACAGCCAACGCATAATACAACTTCGCGTCTTCCAACGCACCCTTACTCATGTCTTTTCTCTGCACTAACGTATAAGAAATTGCCATAACTTTATCAGGACAAGTCTTTTATAGGTTCGGCAACCGCGCCTCTTCCTCTCTTGTCACACAACAAAGGTACAACGCCCGAAAACCGCACTGTTGACTTATGTGTATTTTCGCGTCAGTTTCGGTATATTTTGGTATATTTCGGTAAATTTCTGCATTTTTCGGTAAGTTTTCGCACGTTTTTGGGGCGCTGTTTTGCTAGTAGAAGCGCAGCGATGCTATCCATTTAAGATGGAATCTCAATGTAGGCGGAAAGGGATCAAATGGGATCAGTGTGGATCAATGTGGATGAAATAGGAGGAAGTTTTAGGGAAATGGCCGACTGGAGCAGACAAAAACCGGCATTCTTCATTCTGCGAAGTAGAGGCGCAGCGTTGCTGCGCCTTGTTGTGGTTATAATCTTTTGATAGGATGTTGTGGGAGAATGCAAAGGAAATGCCCGTTTTTTATTACTCTAATTGTGCCCGATAAATACTATCCAATGTATGATTATCTATATCTTTCCACGTGGTCCAACCATTCGTTGATCTTCCTAAACAAAAGGCTGCGGCTGTACTCGGACTCGAAAATGTTACATCTGCATTGAGTACAAACTGATTATTCTTGGTTGATACGTATTCTTGTATTAACTGTTCTCGCTTGGTGCGCCAATTAAAGGAAGGTGTAACATCTTTGGCTATCACACTATCTTTTAATACCGTGAAACCTGATGAATTATAAAAACCTTTCGCATGGCAACCACGGTTTTTTATATAAAACATGTGTTCATTTTCCTTAGCTTGCGTAATCTCGAAAATATTGTATCCGATAAAAGAAGCCAGGAATTTGATGTCCTCGAAAAATTCGTCCATCGAGTCACGCTGGTATTCAGGAAGATTAGGCGCTTTCGGTGTCTGCTTGTTCTCTTCTAACACAAATGTATTGGCCTGCTTGGCTTCCAAGATGGCTTTATATTCCAAATATTGCACATCCGCTTTGGTCATGTCTGCATCTTTGGAAACGAAGATAAGCGCCTTTTGCCAAAACGCCTTCTTGCTATCATGATCCTTGACACGTTCTTTGAAATTCTCTGTTTCCCCAATATAGGCCTGTGGCTTGATGGCCTCATCTTCGCCAATCAAGATATAGAAAGCCGGTTTCTGTAGTTTTTCCTGCTCACTCAAATAGGATAGATTAGAGCGTGGCACTACGAACATCTGGCAAATCTTGTTGCTGATGAACGAGTATTGCGTTCCTTTGGGATCGCCGTCAATGAGATATGTAGTTACTGTTTTGCCCATGATTACCCTTCAAAATGTATTTTCAGTTGTTTCTTCAATTTATCAATAAGAGTCTCATAACTCTTAAATCTCAGCTGAGAAAAACCTCTAATATTGAATCCTACAAATTTATCAAGATCTCCACCTTTATCAAGTTTATCTGTATCTTCTTTTAACAATAAAACTACAGATGGAGCCATATCCTTTACTTTGGCCAACGCCATAGCATAACCGATTTCATGATATACGTTCTTATTACCACTACTTAAATCTGCAATCAACATGCTGCTACTACTTATTGCTTCAAGAATTTCATCAGTTATAGTGTAAGTTTGTCCTTTCAAATATTCATCTATGCGTACAGGGGTTATTTTTATATCTCTATGAGATTCATTGTTAAAAGCTTCAATAGCTCTTATAATTTTCTCATAAATCAATTCACTCTGAGGATCTCCAAATTGCATTGAAATGAAGACTTGACTCTTCTTTGTCTGATAAACTTTCTCAAACATTTCTACAAATGATAACGATGTCATCTTAGAAATATTCTCATTTCCAATTTTGTTGATTCCATTTTTAGAAACCCACCTAATAAAGTAATCTTGTTTATATTTATCAATAAGACCAAAGTATACTAATGAAGCTAATAAGGCAGTACTACCTTGTCTCTCTTTACCCCATTGTTTATACACAGGGCGTAATGATTGAATAACTTCTTCTATAGCATCTATAAATTCGTTCGATGTATAGGTTGATTTTAACTTATTATTTTTTTCTTTTTGTGCACATATCAATTGTGCTATACGCAAGCACGATGTACGATAAACATTGTCTTTTTCCTGTGTTTGTGGAGTTAGTAAAGCAATCCCTTTAAAAAGACCTTTTTGTGCTTCACCTATTAACTTGTATGCCAATTGATATTCTTCCCCTAAAGAATCTATATCAAATGTTTTTCTTTCCGAGATTATTCTAAGGCTAGACTCTTCTTTAAGAGGTAAATGCTTAAAGTTTATATTATGGAATATACCTGCTTCAAAATCTTCAGCACAATCTTCTTGCGTAAATATAATTGTAAACGGAATAATTTTTTTTCCGATATTTTCTTTATATTTTTCAGCTGCATTCTTAAGCCAACCTTCTTTCTTATTCTTATCAGTTTCTTTTTTGATATCATCTGGAATATTTAGGAAATCGTACCACCATTCAATTTTTTCATCAAATGGTTCTAGCCTATGATTTCCATCAATTCTCAAAAGCTTTTTATTCGACTTTATATCTAAAAATGAATGTCTGGCCCGATGACTTTGCACAGGAAGATATTCTTTCAAAACAGTTAAACCTTCAACAAAACGAACATCAGTAAAATCTACGTCACTATCATTTCCTATTTTTGAAATAAACTCAGTATAATTTGCTGCACGACATGCTAATATAATATCCGGGAAATATGTATATTTACCAGAATACAGAAATTTTATAATATCTTTTTTATGAGTGTTATCTGCATTTCGCTGATAGGAATCTGATTTTTGAGAAATTTTCGCTAAATCTCCTAATGGTGCAAAACCTCTTAATACTACATAATTGTCAAAAGTCCTGTATATAATTCCTTCTAATCTAGCCATAGTAATATTATAAATTATTCATATAATTAATAAATGTTTCTCGTTGTCTACTCCATGTCGCAACATCATTTTGTAAAGAATAATATTCAAGAAGTTCTTTATGTAAGACATCTAAAGCAACACGATTATTAATAAACTCTGCTTGTTGAACATCACATAGCCACCCAATATTTTTAAAGGTTACATCAGGAAGCAAATAAAATCGAACATTTGCATCATAAGCCCATACAGCTCCCATTTCATTGATGCATATTTCACTTTTTTTATAACTTTCGGATATCAATAAGAATGAGAAATCAGCATTCTTAATATTTGCATGAATATGCCGCCGAATATCTTCCCCATTCTTGATTCCCATCTCTTCAATGGATGTACAGCATATATCTTTGGCTTGTAGTCCAACGCCGAGTTGTAATATGTGGTCTACAAATTGAACTACAATAGCTTTGTCTTTTGAAGAGTGACTTATAAAAATCTTTTTGCCTTTGGAGAATTCCAACGATTCTAATATTTTTATAGAAGTTCTGATATCTCCAAAAGAATAGGCATTAATGAGTCCTCTATTATTAATTGTTTTATTTGCGTGACTCAAAATATCTGCTATCTGTGGATATTTTGTACGAATAAGAGGTAATAAAGTTTCAATTTGACTTATTAATGCAATTGTTTTAGGACCAATCATAGTGTTATAATTGATCTGAAACTCCTTTAATAAATTAGCACAATTGTTTATGTTTTTTTTAAGTTCATTCATACATATTATCCTAATATTATTTTTTCTATTTTCTTTTTTGCTTCTTCTAAAATCTTACAACCTTCCTGTAAAAGTTGTTTGGCTCGTTCTTTTCTATTTGTTACAACCTCTATAATAGATTTTTGAACATCCATTGGAGGATGAGGAATGACAATGGATTTCATGTATTGATTAGATACACGTTGTTGTCCTGCAGATCCTCCAAAAGAATTTTGAGCAGCTTTTAAGACAGCGTGATGCCTTAATACGAGATAGACATAGTCAATTATTAAATCGGCGTTTTTGGGCCGAATCACATAATACTCTGTGGAACCACATCCAATGCCATTAATTAACCCCCTTGCTATGGTCGATTTCCCATTCTGCATGCAAGGAGTAATCTTGGCCCATAGTAAATCATTTTCTTCAAACTTTGTATATCCCTTAGTTTGTGCAATCGTAGTTTCACGCTCTTCCTTCACCTCACCAAATGTGTCATCAATACATTCCATCGGGATGAATGAGATTGGAGTATCGTCTGCCACTCCTGTAAAGCGAATCGTTGGGTCAATATTGACGATAGAGGATAGTCGCTTATTGGGATATATCCCCGAAACCATTTCAAAACGATCCTTGTAGAAGGATACATCCAATCTATTTCCAATCATTTCTGATATTCTTTTTGTAAATACAGCTTCCGATGAAACCTCTTGTGATGGATTAATAGATAGAGCCTCCAACAAATAGTCGTCAATACTTTCTAATAATTCTTTTGCCTCTTTATCCTTTTGTAATTTTGCATTTTGAGCTGCGGTATAGATATCAACAATTTTTTGTTGGATACACATTTTGGGGAGAGGAATTTTTATTGATTTTAAAAGTTCTATTCCAATTCCAGATTGATTATTCCAATTAGTACATATTGAATAAAAAATATCTCTTTGTTGATATATGTTTAGAATTAGCCATAAGAAATCTGGAATTATTTTTTCTTTATTTACTCTGATTCTTGTTATATGATTGGAAAACCTATAAGGAGTATCTCCTTTATATATGGCTGTTTTACCAACTAATTCCTGACTATTAGTGTTATTAAATAAAACATCATCTCTCTGTAAGGATGGCATAGTCGTATCAAAAGGAACATATATATTTTTGTCAAATATCAACATTCCATTTCTATCAATATTTGTTGGACGAATTTGGATTATACCATTATTTTTATCTGTTTGGTCCTTTTTTCCTGCCCCGACGCCAGATTGTATATCAATGATGCATGAACTTATTGGTTCTAATTTGAAAATTCGTCCCAATTGTATGGTCCCATATCTAAAGAATTTTGGATCCATTCTTCGAGCGTCTATTATATTAGATATGTATATACTATTAATCTTCATTTTCTTTTTGTATAAAGGATTGTATCTTTTCTGCAATAACAGGTAACTCATTCCCTGTTATTGGAGCACCAGTTGGATCATATCCTATATTATTAACTTCTACCATTAATACCTCATAGTTGTCGGAATACTTAAAGATATGTTTTTTGTACAGCTCGAGCATCCGTTCTGTTCGTTGCTCTTTATCCAACCCTTTTTCTTCTCGAACAATAGTCTTAATATCATTCAATGTCTGTTCGAAATTCCGAGTCAGAGCTTTCGGATGCTTTTTTAAGAACAAAATGGACGATTTTACACCCGCCTTAACATGGGCAAATGTGTGTTGTGGCAATGATACTACAGCTAAGATTCGGAATTTTTCAATCAACCAGTCTCGTACATATTGGCTGGATGAATTGGTCAAAATGCCATCTGGAACAACAATTGCAAGATAACCATTCTCCTCGTTCAAATATTTATAGCATCTTTCCAAGAATAGTACTTCAGTATTTTGTGAAGTTCTCCATTTGCTTTTATTGTTATCATCAACGATTCGATCCTTAATCTCTGTAAATCCGAGATTTTTCTCGAACAGTTCATACTCTTTGTAATATCCAACCTCATCCGCTTTTATCGTTGAACCAAAGGGTGGGTTAGTCATTATCAGATCGAAGGTCCCATCTTGGAAATTGAGATTCCGATTTTCAATTTCCAAAGTACGGTTGTTTTTCAGTCCATCATTGGTGATGATATTGGTATGACCATCGTCATGAATAATCATATTCATTTTTGCCACACGAGAAATTTGCTCATTGATTTCAATGCCAAACAAATGCTTCTCGGCAAATACATGCCAATAGTCCCGCCAGGAGGCGCTACCAATTTCATCACTAAAAATTTCATTGGCGTCGTCTCGCACTGCTTTTAACGCGTGTAATAAAAATCCTCCACTTCCACAAGATGTATCGAGTATTTTCCAATCTTTATTAACACCAATAGCTGTTACAATAAACTCGACAATAGGTTTCGGCGTAAAGAATTGTCCAAAATCACCACGGAAAAATTCTCCCATAAAACTTTGAAATGCCAAACCTTTAGCATCTAGATCCGTTTTGGAGAGATTTATATCCTGAAGATATTGAACAACCGTATAAATTTTGTGCTTGTCCAGTTTTATATCATCCTTGAACACTTCGGGATCTTTTTTTCGTCCATGCTCATAAAGATCATGTATGCGTTTTTCAAGCTCAACTTTAGCCTTATTGTTTTGTTGATCTTCTGGATAATGTATTATTTGAAAATTAAAAGGTTGCCCCTTGCTTTTGGGATCGTTATCACGCCAGCGTTCATCCCATATTTTACAGAATATGAGTTTATCCAATTCATCAAATGCTGTAGTAGGAGCTAAAGCACCACCTCCCCACAATGCATCATGAGCTGATTTGAATTTCTGAATTAATTCACTCTGTGTCCCTTTAAGAGGTTCGTTTACTCCTTTGATGTATTTGAATCGTTTAACCTCTCCGTCTCTTTTGGGAATATCACTAATGCTGATACGGGCGACAGGAGAAATATTAGTTATCTCAAAATACTCATCTTTAATTCCAGATGTAACCCAAACATATCGAGCGGCTGATGCATGAGCATAACTATATGCCTGATCAACGGCAATTTGAAATTAGCGTTCGTTAATATTCTCTTCTTTACACTCAACAACTATTAGAATCTTATTGTGAGAATCATTGTACACAAGAATATCTGCCTCTCGAGTTTCTGAACCAATTTGCACAGATTCATTAACTGATATGTTTGTAGCAGGATAATTATACTCATAGATCAATTTCAAGTATGTTTCCGCCTGAACAAATTCTTCTGGATTCTGCAGTCGGCGTTTTGTTTGATTTTTACAGTTATAACGAATTATTGAATTTCCCTCATTGATAATGATATATTTGTCTTGGATTCCTTTCTGAAAAAGATCCGAAGCCAATAATTCGTTTATTTCGTCTTGTGTTTTAGCCATATATTATGCTGTGTCTCAATTTACTATTAAGTTATTTGGGTTATTTGAAGAATATTAACAATCTCAAACAATGCTCTAAACTTTGTTCCCGTATTACAAAACATAATAATTGAAATATTGAAACTTTTACTAAGCACTTGTTTGCTAAATCTCTTTGATGTATTTTCTCCAAGTTCCCCTTTTCAGTTTATAGGTTTACCTATTTTTTACCCTTACATTATTTCACAAAGATAATCACATAATTGTTTACAAAAGGGAAAACAAGAAAAAATTTCATATTTATGAAGGATACAATATTTTCATAAATTAAAATCCAACATAAAATCAAAAAAACAGATTGGCGTTTTCCTTTAATCCGTCATTTTTCCAATACCACTCAGCAAGAGGCGCAGCAGCGCTGCGCCTCTACAGTCATTTCCCATCATTAATTTTCAATTCTCAATTCTCTATTTTCAATTGAAGAAGTTTTAACTTTCAAACGGCAAGCGAACCAATGAATTGAAATACTGTTTCAATAACCATTCCTGGGCTTTGAGCTTGATCATGGCCTGACGATCATCTTCGCTGATGTGCAGCGTGTTTTGTGGTCGCCAGCGGGAAAACTGCGCCATTGCGTTGAGTTTTTCTTCCAGGCTGTTACGGATAAAACCGCGGCTTTGCAAGTCTTGATACAGAATACTTGCCAATGGAATTTCCAAGTCCGGGCAATTCTTGTATTCGTGAAACCGCCGGATGATCAACAGGTTCATCTTTTCCTCATTGTATTCGCGGCTCACCGCCGGCAAGGCTTTGACTTCCTTTTCCTGTTCTATCTGTTTGATCACCCGATAGCGCAAGTCGCTGGTTTTGTAGGCTTTCAGCCATTTGCAAAATGTGCGTAAGTTGACTCCCGAATAATCGCCATACTCGCCTTTGGCGCCCAGTTCGAAACAGATCACGATTTCGCCACGATGCAAATAAGGATATGATTCTTGCAAATCGGAACTTAGCTTGGCCGTCAGCACGCAGATGTCTTTTTCGTTATAGGTCTGATAACCAACCATGATGTAGCTTTGTACGATCTGACTGGTTATGAATGCGGACAAATCACGCGGTGTCATGTCAATGATGCGGGGCGTTTGAAACGCCATCCGCATCTTGTTGGTAAATATATCTAGATTCATAACGGGTTTTGTTGCATTAATTGATAAGCCATTTCAGAAGCACGTTCGGCAACAGCCATCGCTTCTTCTACTTTGGATGTTTTTTGTGTTGCTCGTGGCGCGGAACATTTGTTTTTCTGATTTTGTTCCATGATTTCTTTCGCGGAAGCGAAATTTAAACATCGCCACCAATTTTGAAATCTTCGTTTGTAATCATTGATGTTTAGAATGGTCCCGGTATCACCAATGCTAATCAGGTGCATTTCAAAAATATGCATGACTGGTGGTAACAAATCGAGTATTTTATGTCCTTTTCCGCTCATCATTGAAATCGAATAAAGCCATTCTTCATCAGCGAACAGTTCTCTTCGTTTCTGCTCGCACTCTTGTATAAAAGGAGACTTCATTTCGATGGTTTCAAAATTTTCTCTCGCGCGCGTAAGACAACTATCACTACTAATAAGATTTTCTCTACTTTCCTCTACTTTACTTTTCTTTCCTTTTCTTTGTGGAGTTTCTCCCGGAATAACTGGGGGTTTTTCGGTCGAAAATGGGATTAAAATATACAATAAGTCTTTTTCTAATCCCTTGTAGCTATTGCCTTTAACCGCAAAATATCGCTTTTGGATAGAAGGCGATGTCAAAATCAGTGAGTTTCGCAAATTTTTGTTAAAGAGATCAACTTCCACCATAAAGTCTATCATTTCCAAGATGGTTTTGTCTCGTTTGTGAAACTGATCCGCCAAGTCAAAGATGTATTCATCGCTCAACTCGATGAAGTAGGAATTACGATAAATGTCCGTCAGGAGTTGCAGATATAAAACAAATCCTAATTCTCTGTATTTACGTATTAATTTTCTGATTTTTATGTTTTTCAGAATATCGGTGTCTGTTGGGAAATAATCTAATCCCAATTTTACTGGTCTTGCCATATTTTTTTCTTTTTGTTTGATTATTAATTTGTTATTGTTCGTTTTTTTTCTTCGTTCTTTTCTCCGTTCTTTCTGGCTTGACCCAGAAAGAACCAAAGAAGTCAAGGCTGCGTCTGCTGAGCTACTCCGTCACTGCGTTACGCTGTGCGCGCCGCAAACTCGCCTTCGGCTCAGACAGCGACGCTCCGGCCGCTCCACTTCGTTCCTCCGCTTAACGCTCACCAGAACGAGGCCAATCCAATTGACAATTGATAATTGACGATTGACAATTTTCTTTTCTCCTTCATTTATCCATGACACTTACTCCGCGACTGTAGAGGCGCAGCGCTGCTGCGCCTCACAACTTCATTTCACAACCAAATGGAAACCAACAAAATAACGAATGAATTTATTCTATTATTCGTTGTTCTATCCCGTCGCCTGGGCTGGAGGCGCAGCACGCTGCGCCTCTACAATCATGTCCAATTTTCAATTTTCAATTTTCAATTGATGAAGTCTGTGCCAAATTAATTGTCAATTGTCCATTGTCAATTTTCAATTGATTTACGGTTCTCCTAAGTGACGAAAAACTAACTCTACCTGGCGTGGTGTAAACACTCGCTGCCCTTCTTTGTATCCGGTTTCAGTCAATTCGTTTTTCAAGGATTCGTTCCGGTCAATCCAACGCTTTAAATGCGTAGTAGCAGCCTTCGGCGTGCTATTCGCAAAGTACATGGCTGCTAATTCTTTTGTGTATAATGCTTGTGCTTTCATATACACAAATATAATCATTATCAATAAATTAAACAAAATTATCCAGCATTTTTTATCTGCCTGGCGATTTGTTTTTTACCCAGATCCAGCCGAAAAATAAGAGAAGACCCACCCAAAAAACGGTCCCGATTATTGGCCCTTTCCAACCCACATCACGCTCCTGGTGCACCACTTGGTTTTGCCGTTCCTGCTGCCATTGGTTGAGCCCTGTGCCGAACACAAGCTGACGATCTGCACCCCCTACTTCAACCTTCCTGCCGTGCTGGTAAGAAATATCATCCAGCTGCTGCGCGACGGAAAACAGGTGGAGATTATTGTCGGCGATAAAACGGCTAACGATTTCTACATTCCTGAAGATCAGCCGTTTAAAATCATCGGCGCCCTTCCCTATCTGTATGAGATCAACCTGCGGCGTTTCCTCAGCCGGCTGCAGTATTATGTGAATACCGATCAGCTGATCGTCCGCCTGTGGAAGGATGACGATAACAGCTACCACCTGAAAGGCATGTGGGTTGACGATGAGTGGATGCTGCTCACTGGCAACAACCTGAACCCGCGCGCCTGGCGGCTCGATCTGGAAAACGCCATTCTGATCCACGATCCAAAGCGGCAGTTGGGGGCCATGCGGGAGAAAGAGCTGAAGCTCATCCGCACCCACACCACGGTAGTGAAACATTATCGGGATCTGCAAAGTATCGCCGACTATCCGGTGAAAGTGCGAAAACTGATCCGCCGCCTGCGGCGGATCCGCATTGACCGGCTGATCAGCTGTATTCTCTGACTATCAGCCCCGCGTCGACGGGGCTTTTTTCTGGAAGCGCTATGCGTACGATAATAGTGATTGCTTCGCTGCTGTTAACCGGCTGCAGCCACATGGCAAATGATGCATGGTCCGGTCAGGACAAAGCCCAGCATTTTCTGGCCTCAGCGATGCTCTCTGCCGCTGGCAATGAATATGCGCAACATCAGGGTTACAGCCGGGACCGCAGCGCCGCTATCGGCCTGATGTTTTCCGTCAGCCTTGGCGCCTCAAAAGAGCTTTGGGACAGCCGCCCGGCTGGGAGCGGCTGGAGCTGGAAGGATTTTGCCTGGGATGTCGCCGGCGCGACCACCGGCTACGCTGTATGGCAGTTGGCTCATCAGTAAGCGTTACAGACGCAACCCCTTCCCTTTGCGATGCAACATCAGGGAGACAAGGAAGGCAATGGCGGCCATCACCGTCACATACCAGTAGAACGCGTGCTCTATCCCTGCCGACTTAAGCGACAGCGCGACGTACTCCGCAGAGCCGCCGAACAATGCGTTCGCGACGGCATAGGACAACCCGACCCCAAGCGCGCGAACCTGAGCCGGGAACATCTCTGCTTTCAGGATGCCGCTGATCGAGGTATAGAAACTGACAATCAGTAAGGCGCAGATCACCAGGCCGAAGGAGGCATAGGGTGAGCTCACTTTTTGCAAGGCGCTGAGAATAGGCACGGTAAATAACGTCGCCAGCACGCCAAAGCACAGCATGGAGGTCCGGCGGCCAACTTTATCCGAGAAGGCGCCGAATAGCGGCTGAACCAGCATATAAACGAACAGCGCCGCGGTCATGATCACGCTGGCGGTGCTGGCCGTCATGCCCGCCGTGTTGACCAGATACTTTTGCATATAGGTGGTGAAGGTGTAGAAGGTCAGCGATCCGGCGGCGGTAAAGCCTAACACCATCGCAAAGGCCCGGCGATTGCGCCACAACCCTTTAAATGAGCCAGCCTCTTTCAGCGCCCGGGTCTCCTGCTTTGAGGTTTCGTCCAGCTGGCGACGCAGCCACAGCGCGACGATAGCCAGTACCGCCCCGAGGGCAAAAGGAATACGCCATCCCCAGGCATGGAGATCTTCATCGCTAAGCACCTGCTGGAGCGCCACAACCACTAATACAGCCAGCAGTTGACCACCAATCAGCGTAACGTACTGGAAGGAGGCATAGAAGCCTTTCTTACCCTCCACCGCGACTTCACTCATATAGGTCGCACTGGTGCCGTATTCTCCGCCAACAGACAGCCCCTGGAACAGACGCGCCAGCAGCAGCAGCGCCGGGGCCCAGGTGCCGATCACCGCATAACCCGGCAGACAAGCAATCACCAGTGAGCCAAAGCACATCATGCAGACCGAGATAAGCATGGACGTTTTACGTCCCCGGCGGTCAGCGATCCGACCAAACAGCCATCCACCGATAGGACGCATCAGAAATCCGGCGGCAAATACGCCTGCCGTTTGCAGCAGATGGGTGGTGGTATTTCCGGATGGAAAGAAGATGTGCGCGAAATAGAGCGAGCAGAATGAGTAAACGTAAAAATCAAACCATTCAACCAGATTCCCCGAGGAAGCGCCAACAATTGCCCAAATACGACGACGGGTATCGGCCAGTTCCGGCGCGCCCCGTTCGGTAATGCTACTTTCTGTCATTGTTATATTGCTCCAGCAAAGACTGCAATCTGTCTTGTCGGGCGTACCACGTCACGCAGACAAATTAATTAGTAAACTAAATGTTATATAATTGTTATATTTTTATATGTGATTGGATTCACATTTTTTTTCGCAAGCACGGTTTTCGCGATCATCGCCAGCGCAGGGGCAGGGAAAAAGTGGATTATGGCGAAGGGATTGCCATGACGGGGTTTTATTTTGCGTTGAAAGGAGATAATGGAGCGAACATGGCGTAATTTTCGCCGGAGGCGGTGCTGCGCACTTTGTCCGGGGTACGGTTTTGTAGCCCCGATTAGC
>OGYZ01000368.1_pt1 | contig 41745 bp, 38 predicted proteins | sample 1576681 | NCBI WGS metagenome assembly OGYZ01 (sample SAMEA3541480, study PRJEB24748) | human gut metagenome | biome: human gut; feature: human-associated habitat; material: faeces | place: China | collected 2012 | reverse complement strand
GAAGGCAAGATACTCTTTCAGGGCGCGCCCGAGGAGCTGGCGGCAAACAAGGTGGTGCGCGAGAAGTATCTGAGCAACAGTTTCGAGCTGAAGAAAAAGAACTTCCAGCTCATCGACGAGGAGCGCAGGGCAAGGGAGAACGCCGCGCAGAACAACGGATGACAATACGTACGGACTTATGAAATACATGTTTCTCTCAGACATCCACGGCTCGACAGGCAGTCTGCGGCGTGCCCTCGACTTCTACACCGACGCCCGCTGCGACATGCTCCTGCTGCTCGGCGACATAATAAACTACGGTCCCCGCAACCGCATTCCCGACGACATAGACCCCGCAGCGGTGGCTGCGAGGCTCAACTCCATGCGCGATGACATCGTGGCAGTGAGGGGAAACTGCGACTCGGAGGTAGACCAGATGCTGCTGAAGTTTCCCATCATGGCAGACTATGCCGTGGTGACGGACGGCGGCAGACGCATATTCATCACCCACGGACACATATATAATGAGGACAATATGCCTGTCTTGCGCAACGGTGTGTTTGTCTACGGACACACACATCTGTGGAAGCTCGCTCGCCGCGAAGGCTGTGTGGTGTGCAACACCGGCTCTGTCACCTTCCCGAAGGAAGGACGCGAACCCACGTTCGCCCTTTACGACGACGGGGTGATGAGCGTGCGCAGGCTCGACGGAAGCGTCGTGGAGCAGCTCACCCTATGACACGCTCCGCCCGCACGGACTGTCATGCCCTCCGGAGGAGGCTGTCCTGACGTCCTGACAACCGCCGCCGCCATGCCGCAGGGAGGCTTGCTGCGGTGGCTCCGACAAGTGGTAAAATTTCAAAAATTTCATTCTTATGTTAGGTTATTACATTAATAATGAGTAATTTTGCACTTTCAAAACGAATAATAAACAGTAAATAAATATAAGAAAACCAAATCAGAAATGAATATTTTATTTGAGAATCCCGACAAAGTAAACGGTCTCATGACCGTCACTGTCGAAGAAGCAGATTTCAAGGACGATGTAGAGAAGACTTTGAAAGACTACCGTAAGAAAGCGAACTTCCCGGGCTTCCGTCCGGGTATGGTGCCGATGGGACTTATTAAAAAGCAGTTCGGCGCATCTGTGAAGATGGACACTCTTAACAAGTTCGTGGGAGAGAAGATTTATACTTATATAAAGGACAACAAGATACAGATGCTCGGAGAGCCCCTTCCTTCTGAAAAGCAGGAGCCGGTGGACATAGAGAAGGACGGACCGTACACTTTCATGTTCGACATAGCTGTGGCTCCTGAGTTCAAGATAGAGCTCAACGGCGACACCAAGCTCGCTTACTACAACATCAAGGCGGACGACAAGCTCATCGACCAGCAGGTGGATATGTTCGCAAGTCAGCTGGGAAGCTATGAGAAGGCAGACTCTTACGACGGCGAGCAGCGCGACATGCTGAAGGGCGACCTGCGTGAGCTGGACGCCGACGGCAACACAAAGGAAGGCGGAATAACGGTGGACGGAGCCGTGATGATGCCCGAATATATTAAGGTGGAAGACCAGAAGAAGCTGTTCGACAACGCAAAACCGGGCGACATCATCGCCTTCAACCCGCGCAAGGCTTATCCGGACAACGACGCCGAGGTGGCAAGCCTGCTCAAGATAGACCGCGAGGCTGTGAAGTCGATGGATTCCGATTTCAGCTATCAGGTGATAGAGATAAGCCGCTTCAAGAAGGCTGAGGTGAACCAGGAGATGTTCGACCACGTGTTCGGCAAGGACGCAGTGAAGAGCGAGGAAGAGTTCCGCGCCAGGATAGCCGAGGGTCTCAAGCCGCAGCTTCAGGCAAACAGCGACTACAAGTTCCTCATCGACGTGCGCAAGTATGCCGAGGACGCTGTGGGCGAACTCACATTCCCCGACGCTCTCCTCAAACGTGTGATGCTCCTCAACAATAAGGACAAAGGCGAGGAGTATGTCGAGAAGAACTACGACGAGAGCATCAGGCAGCTCAAATGGCATCTTATAAAGGAGCAGCTCGTGGCTGCTAACAACATCAAGGTGGAGGATGCCGACGTGAAGGCAGCCGCAAAGGAGGCTGCGCGCATGCAGTTCGCACAGTATGGCATGAACAATGTGCCTGACGAATATCTCGACAACTATGCCGGTGAGATGCTGAAGAAGCGCGACAGCGCGGCAGGTTTCGTCGACAGCGCGGTTGAGAACAAGCTCGTGCAGGCGCTCAAGGGCGTTGTCGCTCTCGACGAGAAGACAGTCACCCTCGATGAATTCAACGAGCTGATGAAATAAATTAATTTGAAAAAAAACTTCTTTTTTAAGAGGTTGTCGACTTTTTTTGCTATCTTTGTGTAAGATATATTGCGGAAAAGAGTCGGCAACCTCTTTCTCTGTATATTTGTTAACGGTTATTTTGAATGTAATAAATATATTATTGTCATTAGTATGAACGATTTTAGAAAATATGCCACCCGTCATCTCGGAATGAACGGCATGACCCTCGACGAGGTGTTGAGGGCGCAGTCGGGATATCTCAATCCGTATATTCTTGAGGAAAGACAGCTCAACGTGACGCAGCTCGACGTCTTCTCAAGACTCATGGCGGACAGAATAATATTCCTCGGAACGGAAATCAACGACTATACAGCCAACGTGCTGCAGGCGCAGCTCCTTTACCTCGACTCGGTTGACAGCTCGATGGATATAAACATCTACATCAACTCTCCGGGCGGAAGTGTCACTGCAGGTCTGGGCATTTACGACACCATGCAGTTTGTTGAGAGCGACGTGGCGACAATGTGTACGGGCATGGCGGCGTCGATGGCGGCGGTCCTACTCGTAGCCGGTAAGGAAGGCAAGCGCACGGCTCTCACCCACAGCCGCGTGATGATACACCAGCCTTTGGGCGGTGTGCAGGGACAGGCGTCCGACATCGAGATTGAGGCACGTGAGATACAGAAGTTCAAGAAAGAGCTCTACACCATCATCTCCGAACACTCCCACACTCCTTTCGAGAAGGTATGGCAGGACAGCGACCGCAACTACTGGATGACAGCTGCCGAAGCCAAGGAGTACGGAATGATTGACGCGGTGATGAAACGCAAGAGTTCCGCCGACAAATAAACGGTATGCGGGCGGCTGGCAGCCGCACCCGCGCACACCGTGAACCATAACAACAATACATATATATAAAGACATAGAGACACATAATGCCCAAGAAAACATGCAGCTTCTGCGGTAGAGGCGAGAAGGATGTCAGACTGCTGATAACCGGTCTTAACGGTTTCATATGTGAGGATTGCGCCGTATCGGCATACCAGATAGTGGAGTCTACGGGACTCCTCGACAAAAAAGACGCTCCTGACGGTGCCGCGGACAAGTTCAAGATAAAGAAAGTGCCGAAGCCGAAGGAGATAAAGGAGTTCCTCGACCAGTACATCATAGGTCAGGACGAAGCCAAACGCTATCTCTCGGTTGCCGTATACAATCACTACAAAAGGCTTCAGCAGCCGAAGGACGACGGCGGAGTGGAGATAGAAAAGAGCAACATCATAATGGTGGGAAGCACCGGAACGGGGAAGACTCTCATGGCGCGCACCATAGCAAAGCTGCTCGATGTGCCCTTCACCATTGTCGACGCGACGGTCTTCACTGAGGCTGGCTATGTGGGAGAGGATGTTGAGAGCATCCTGAGCAGGCTTCTTCAGGTGGCTGACTACGACCTTGCGGCGGCGGAGCGAGGCATCGTCTTCATCGACGAGATAGACAAGATAGCGCGCAAGAGCGACAATCCGAGCATCACGCGCGACGTAAGCGGAGAGGGCGTGCAGCAGGGACTGCTCAAACTCCTTGAGGGAACAATGGTGAACGTGCCGCCAAAGGGCGGACGCAAACATCCCGACCAGGACTACATACACGTCGACACGCACAACATACTCTTCATCTGCGGTGGCGCGTTCGACGGCATAGAGCGCAAGATAGCGCAGAGGATGAACACCGGAATGGTGGGATTCAACACCGTGCGTAACGCACACAGGATAGACAAGGAGAACATAATGAAATACATTCTTCCGCAAGACCTCAAGTCGTTCGGGCTCATACCGGAGATCATCGGCCGCCTGCCGGTGCTCACATACCTTGACCCGCTCGACCGCGCCGCGCTTCGCCGGATACTCGTCGAGCCGAAGAACTCCATCGTGAAGCAGTATTGCAAGCTGTTTGAGATGGACGGCATAAAGCTCCACTTCACCGAGGAGGCTCTCGACTTCATCGTGGACAAGGCTGTGGAATACAAGCTTGGTGCGCGCGGACTGCGCTCCATTGTGGAGTCGGTCATGACCGACGCCATGTTCGAGGTGCCCTCCAAGCGCGTGAAAACGTTTGAGGTGACTCTTGACTATGCCAGGAGCCAGCTTGACAAATCGCATCTGCGCGGACCGGTCGTAGCCTGAACCGGATTGCCGCGCATGATGACCGTCTGTTGCTTAGAGCTATGCACGACAGCTCTCAACCTTTCATTCTAAATAAACTCTATGACATATAAAGGAAATCTTAATAAGGAACTGAAACGCTATTTCGGCTTCGACAAGTTCAAGGGAGACCAGGAATCCATCATACGTAACCTGCTCGACGGCAACGACACGTTCGTGCTCATGCCCACGGGTGGCGGAAAGAGCCTGTGCTATCAGCTCCCGTCGCTCATCATGGAGGGCACGGCTATCGTCGTGTCGCCGCTCATCGCGTTGATGAAAAACCAGGTGGACGTGGTCAACGGACTCAGTGAGGAGAGCGGAGTGGCGCACTATCTTAACTCGTCGCTCAACAAGGCGGCGTTGCAGCAGGTGGTGGACGACGTGCACAGCGGCAGGACCAAGCTGCTCTACGTGGCTCCGGAGTCGCTGAACAAAGAGGACAACATAGAGTTTTTCAGGTCGATGAAGATTTCTTTCTACGCCATAGACGAGGCTCACTGCATATCGGAGTGGGGACATGACTTCCGTCCCGAATACCGCAACATACGCCCCACAATATCCAAGATAGGCTCGGCTCCGGTCATCGCGCTTACCGCCACCGCCACCGACAAGGTGAGGACAGACATAAAGAAAAGCCTCGGCATAACGGACGCGCGCGAGTTCAGGAGCTCGTTCAACCGTCCCAACCTCTATTACGAGGTAAGGCAGAAGACCAAGGACATAGACAGACAGATAATAAAATTCATAAAACACAACGCCGGGAAGAGCGGTATCGTGTATTGCATATCGCGGAAGAAGGTGGAGGAACTGGCTGCCGTGCTTCAGGCAAACGAGATAAAGGCGGCTCCTTATCATGCCGGTCTCGACTCGGCGACACGCTCTCAGACACAGGACGACTTCCTTATGGAGCGCATTGACGTCATTGTCGCGACCATAGCCTTCGGTATGGGCATCGACAAACCGGACGTGCGGTTCGTTATACACTACGACATACCGAAAAGCCTCGAGGGATATTATCAGGAGACGGGACGCGCCGGACGCGACGGTGGAGAGGGACTGTGCATAGCCTTCTATGCCTACCAGGACCTGCAGAAGCTTGAGAAGTTCATGGAGGGAAAGCCTGTGGCTGAACAGGACATAGGACGCCAGCTGCTACAGGAGACCGCCGCCTATGCCGAATCGTCGGTATGCCGCCGCAAACTGCTGCTGCACTACTTCGGCGAGGAGTACAAGGAGGACAACTGCGGCAACTGCGACAACTGCCTGCATCCTAAGGAGCGGCGCGAGGGGAAGGAGGCTCTGCTCATCGTGCTCAAGTCTGTCGTAGCCATGAAGGAACCGTTCCAGCAGGCATATATCACAGACTTCGTGAAGGGAAGAGCCACCGACGAGATTGTGTCACACAAGCACGACAGGCTGGAAGAGTTCGGTTCAGGCGAGGACGAAGACCCGAAGATATGGAACGCGGTGATACGTCAGGCACTCATCGCGGGCTATCTCGAAAAGGAGGTGGAGAACTACGGCTCGCTGCGCATAACGGCAGAGGGACGCAAGTTCATAAAGAATCCGGTATCGTTCATGATTGTAGAGGACAACGACTTCAACGAGAACTACGACGAGGAAGGCGGTGACCGTACCGGAGCCGCGCTCGATCCGGAGCTGTATGTCATGCTTAAGGACCTGCGCAAGAAGGTGGCTAAGAAGATGGGACTGCCCGGATATGTCATTTTCCAGGACGTGTCGCTCGAGCAGATGGCAACGATGTATCCCGTCACCATAGAGGAACTGCAGAACATACAGGGCGTGGGCATAGGCAAGGCGAAACGTTACGGGCGCGAGTTCTGTGAGCTCATAAAGCGTCATTGTGAGGAGAACGAGATAGAAAGACCCGAGGAACTGCGCGTGAGGACGGTGGCTAAGAAGTCCATTCTCAAGGTGAAGATAATACAGAGCATTGACCGCAAGATACCTCTTGACGACATCGCGTCGACCCAGGGGCTCGATTTCGATGAGCTGCTCGACGAGATTGAGGCTATCGTATACAGCGGCACGAAGCTCAACATAGACTATTTCCTCGACGATGTGATGGACGCCGACCACATAGATGAGATATACGAGTATTTCCGGGAAAGCGAGACCGACGACATTGAGACTGCGCTCGAGGAGCTCGGTGACGACAGCACGGAGACCGACATACGCCTCGTGCGGATAAAGTTCATGTCGGAGATGGGCAACTGACGGTTGGGTGAGCCGTGTCCGGAAGGGTGGTGTACAGTCGGATTGTGTATGTGTGAACGATTGTTAATTGTGTTAATCGCGTACCGCCCAACCCGTCATGGCTGCCCGTTTTCTGAAAAATAATGTCTTTGCCTGCAAATATCGTGAAAATGAATGTGCAAAGCCAATGGCTTGAATCATAAGGCATTGGATGTCCGGACGCCTTGTGTGTGCATCAGGAAAGCCTCGTTCATGGAGACAAACATGCCAGCGTTGGGCGCAGAAATGCCAAAAAACGCCGTCGGAAAACACTCTTCTGTTATGCGGAACGGTGCTTTCGGAACGATGGAAAAGCCTTTTCCGCACGGTGATAAAGCCTCTTCCGCACGGCGGAGTGGCGAAGATGATGCCAGAAGACGGTGTTACGGCGTGCCTGACGTAGCTGTTTCGCTCTATTTCGTAAATGTTAATTGTCAAAATAAAATCAAGCTTTTAAGTAGATGTTCTAAATTAATTGCCATCATATTGTGTACTGTTCTGGAGCTGCATTCCAAAGTCCGAAGAGGGAGTGTAGCGGGCTACACGACCGATGAGACTTTGGGATGAAGCCCTGAACAGCGCACAGGATGATGGCAAAGATATATAACATATTAGTAATTTTATAATATCGGTTAATTTTGAACAGCTACTTATCCCTTCTTATTGTCCCGTCAGCCGTGCCATGCCGCGCCCTCCTTGTCATGCCATGCCGCATGCCGTCAGGCGCGTGTCGCCTTACACTGCCTTACACCGCTGTCATTGCGCCTGTCGGCGGGTTCATTCGGATAAATAGTGTTAACGTGCGAGCGAAAAGGTTGTGCGGTTATCTATAATGTGAAAAAATTGTGCTAAATTTGCACGCAATAAATTTTCAATGTATTATATGTCATCATTTGTTGCAGATAAAATTGTAATGGACGGTCTGACTTTCGATGACGTCCTTCTTATTCCGGCTTATTCAGAGGTTTTACCGAAGACGGTGGATTTGAAAACCAGTTTCTCACGTAACATACGGCTCAACGTTCCGTTTGTCACAGCAGCCATGGACACTGTGACGGAGTCGGCAATGGCGATAGCCATAGCGCGCGAGGGCGGTATCGGCGTGATACATAAGAACATGTCGATAGACGAACAGGCACGTCAGGTAGCCATCGTGAAGCGCGCCGAGAACGGTATGATCTACGACCCTGTCACCATCCGCTGCGGACGCACGGTGAAGGACGCGCTCGACATAATGGCGGAGTACCACATCGGAGGAATACCTGTGGTGGATGAGGAGAAGCATCTTGTGGGCATCGTGACAAACCGTGACCTGCGCTTCGAACGCCATCTCGACAAGCTCATCGACGACGTGATGACAACCGAGAATCTTGTTACCACACATCTGCAGACCGACCTCAGCGCCGCAGCGCAGATTCTTCAGGAAAACAAGATTGAGAAACTGCCTGTGGTGGACAAGGACAACCGTCTGGTGGGACTCATCACATACAAGGACATAACAAAGGCCAAGGACAAGCCTATGGCATGCAAGGACGACAAGGGACGCCTGCGCGTGGCAGCCGGAGTGGGCGTCACGGTGGATACGCTCGACCGCATGCAGGCTCTTGTGGAGGCTGGCGCTGACGCCATCGTGATAGACACCGCACACGGACACTCAAAATATGTGATAGAGAAACTTGTAGAGGCGAAGGCTTCATTCCCCGGTGTGGACATCGTGGTGGGCAATGTAGCCACTGGAGCCGCCGCGAAGATGCTGGCAGACAACGGTGCCGACGCGGTGAAGGTGGGCATCGGTCCGGGCTCCATCTGCACCACTCGTGTGGTGGCAGGAGTGGGAGTGCCGCAGCTGAGTGCCATATACGACGTCTACACAGCACTTAAGGGCACGGGCGTCCCTCTCATCGCCGACGGCGGACTGCGCTACTCGGGCGATGTGGTGAAGGCTATAGCGGCAGGCGGAACATGCGTGATGATTGGCTCGCTCGTTGCCGGAACAGAGGAGAGTCCGGGCGACACCATCATCTTCAACGGCCGTAAGTTCAAGAGCTATCGCGGCATGGGATCGCTCGAGGCTATGGAGAACGGCTCGAAGGACCGCTACTTCCAGGCTGGCACGAAGGACGTGAAGAAGCTCGTGCCGGAGGGAATAGCCGGACGTGTGCCCTACAAAGGCACCGTGCAGGAGGTGATATACCAGCTCGTGGGAGGCTTGCGCTCAGGCATGGGCTACTGTGGAGCGCACAGCATAGACGAACTGCACAACGCACGTTTCACACGCATCACCAACGCCGGAGTGCAGGAGAGCCATCCTCACGACATCATGATCACGAGCGAGGCTCCCAACTATTCGCGTCCTGAATAAACCGAAGGAACGGATGGCATTAAGAACAAACAACTGGAGAATGATGAGATTCAGCATGCTGATGCTTGCGGCGCTTCTTTCCGGAAGCGTCGCAAACGCCCAGAACGACCCGGTGGTGATGACCATAAACGGACAGCCGGTGACACGTTCGGAGTTTGAATATTCATACAACAAGAACAATTCGGAGACCGTGGTCGACAAGAAGAGCGTGGACGAATATGCCGAACTGTTCATTAACTACAAACTGAAGGTGCAGGCAGCCATAGACGCAGGCATCGACACAACCAAGATTTTCAGGTCGGAGTTCCTGCTTTACCGCAACCAGCAGATACGTCCGTCGTTCATCAGCGACGCCGACATAGAGAAGGAGGCGTGGAACGTGTATAAGGCAACGCAGACCCGCGTTGACTCCTTGGGAGGACTTGTGAAGCCCGCCCATATTCTCGTCGGACTGAGACAGAACGCTCCTGCCGGCGCGCAGGAAAAAGCCAAGGAACGCATCGACTCGATATACAACGCCCTCAAGGGAGGCGCCGACTTCGCCTCGCTGGCGCGCAAGTGCTCAGACGACCACCGCTCGGCAGTGAATGGAGGACGCCTGCCGTGGCTGCAGAAGGGACAGACGCTGAAGGAGTTTGAGGACGTGGTATATTCGCTGAAGAAGGGCGAGATGAGCAAACCGTTCCTCTCTCCGGCAGGATATCACATCGTGCTGCTTGAGGACAAGGGCATGTTCTTCCCCTACGACTCGGTGCATGCCGACATACTGCGGTTCATCGACCAGCGCGGAGTGCGCGAGCGCATCATCACACAGAACATCGACTCCATAGCAAAGGCGTCGGTGCCGCCCGTCACTCCCGACGAACTGCTCGACCGCAGGGCGGCAGAGATGGAGGCGGCAGACCCAGACCTGAAGAATCTCATACGCGAGTATCACGACGGACTGCTTCTTTATGAGATAAGCAACCGCACCGTATGGGAGAAGGCGGCTGCTGACGAGAAAGGACTGGAACGCTGGTTCAAGAAGAACAAGAAGAAATACCGTTGGGACGAACCGCGCTACAAGGGCATCGCATATTTCGTGAAAGACGCTTCGGACATCGACGCCGTGAAGGACGCTATAAAGAAGGTGGACTTCAAAAACTGGGCTGACACGCTGCGGCGGACGTTCAACGACAGCATCATACGTGTGAGGGTGGTTAAGGGAATCTTCAAGAAAGGAGACAACGCCCTTGTGGACAAGATGGTGTTCAAGGCTGACACGACCGTCACCCCGCCCTCCGAGTATCCCATACCAGCCGTATACGGCAAGCGTCTGAAGTCGCCGAAGTCGTATGAGGACGTGCGCGAGCTCGTGGTGGCAGACTATCAGGAGCAGCTCGAGAAACAGTGGGTTGCGGAACTGAGACGCAAATATGCCGTGACCGTGAACAAGGATGTGCTCGCCACAGTCAACAGACACTGACACGTGGCGTTGCCGATATATTAAACAAAAAGAATGAAATGAGAAAACTGACTAACATCTATACCGGCGTGCTGGCAGCGGTGTTTCTGTCCGGCGTGAGCGTCACGGCAGGAACGGTAGCGCGCGACGATGCCGGAAACGACTCCGTGGCGGCTGCCCGGAACGTGGAGATACCGGAGAGCAGCATAGCCGATGAGGTGATATGGATAGTGGGCGACGAACCCATTCTGAAGTCTGATGTGGAGATGATGCGTCTTCAGGGAGAGGCGGAAGGTATGAAGTGGCACGGCAATCCCGACTGCGCCATACCCGAGCAGCTCGCCGTGCAGAAACTGTTCCTGCATCAGGCTGAGCTCGACTCCATAGAAGTCTCGGAGTCGGACGTGGCAAGGGAAGTCGAGGCACAGATAAACCGGTGGATTCAGTTTGCCGGCTCGCGCGAGAAACTGGAGGAATACCGCAAGGCGACCATCGCCCAGATGCGTCAGGAACTGTACGACGAGTTCAAGAACAGCCTGCGCATCAACCAGATGAAAAAGGAGCTTGTGAAGGACATCTCCGTCACTCCTGCCGACGTGCGCCGCTATTTCCGCGACCTGCCTGCCGACAGCCTGCCTCTCGTGCCGACCGAGGTTGAGGTGGAAATCATTACCAAACAGCCGAAAATAGAGCAGGCGGAGATAAACCGCGTGAAGGATGACCTGCGCTCTTACACGGAACGTGTGATGAGCGGGGAGACAACTTTCGCCACACTGGCACGCCTCTATTCTGAGGATGAGGGTTCCGCTCGGCAGGGCGGTGAGATGGATTACATCGGACGCGGATATCTCGACCCGGCGTTCGCCAACGTTGCGTTCAACCTCACCGACCCCAAGAAGGTGTCGAAGATAGTGGAGTCAGAATACGGTTTTCACATCATACAGCTCATCGACAAGCGCGGCGACAAGATAAAGGTGCGCCACATCCTGCGCAAGCCGAAGGTGTCGGAGGCAGCCTTGAAGGAGATGACCCATAAGCTCGACTCGCTTGCCGGAGAGATACGCGGAGGCAAATACACCTTCGAGCAGGCTGCCACTTTCGTTTCCGACGACAAGGATACGCGCAACAACAACGGCGTGATGTCTTACATATCTATTGAGGGACGCACCTCACGTTTCCGTATGCAGGACCTTCCCACGGAGGTGGCGCGCGAGGTAGAGAAACTGAAGGTGGGCGAGATATCGAACGCTTTCGAGATGCTCAACAGCAATGGCAAGACGGTGTGTGCCATCATCAAGCTCAAGAGCCGCACCGAGTCGCACCGTGCGACCATCACCGAAGACTATCAGGTGATGAAGAACGTGGTGTTGCAGAAGGAACGCGACAAGTTCCTGCATGACTGGGTTGTCGACAAAATAAGAAAAACATACGTCAGAATGAACGACAAATACAAGAACTGCGATTTCGAATATGAAGGTTGGGTCAGATGACGTATAATAATATAAAATTCCTATTTAAGGACGGGCATAGAATCATCTTGTTGTTGGTTCTATGCCTGTTTGGACTTTGTCTCGTGGCATCTTCGGTAGTACCAAGGACAAAGGGGAAGCGTGCCGCAGACGACGAGCGGGTGTATCTCGTGCATGCCGACGAACTGAAATATGACGCCTACGGATTCAATCCGCACGCGCAGATAGCCAAGGGAAGCGTGCATTTCAGGCATAAGGGGGCAAACCTGTGGTGCGACAGTGCCTATTTCTTTCAGGAGGACAATGCCATGCAGGCGTTCGGACATGTGAGGTTCAGGCAGGGCGACACCCTCTCGCTCACGTGCGACTATGCCGAATACGACGGCATGGAGCAGATGATGATGGCGAGACGCAACGTGGTGATGAAGCACCGTGGGCGTACGCTCTACACCGACAGCCTCAATTACGACCGTCTTTACAGCTATGCTTACTTCTTTGAAGGCGGTGAGCTGGTGGACGGCGGAGACAAGCTTGTGGCTGACTGGGGCGAATACAATACTGCCACAAAGCAGGCGGCGTTCTTCTATAACGTGCGTATGCTGAGCGACAAACAGGTCATAACGACCGACTCGCTCTACTTCGACACAGAGCAGTCTGTGGCTCATGTGACAGGTCCTTCGCGCATAACGTCGGACGGAAGCGTCATCAACACCGAGAACGCTTATCTCAACACCGAGACAGACCAGGCGCGCTTCTTCAGCCGCTCCACCATCACCGACAAGGAAAAGACCATCACCGGAGACAGTCTTTATCACAACAGCGAGACGGGAATAAACGAGGGCTTCGGCAATGTGGTGTATACCGACACGCTCAACAAGAACGAGCTGATATGCGACCGCCTGTTCTACAACGAGAAGACGGGATACGGATATGCCACGGAAAACGTCTTGCTGAAGGACTTCTCACAGAAGCCCGACACGCTTTACATGCATTCTGACTCGCTGAAGATATATACATATAATATTAATACGGACTCTGTCTACCGCAAGGTGCACGGATTCCGCAAGGTGCGCGTTTATCGGACGGACGTCCAGGCGGTGTGCGACTCGCTCGTGTTCAATTCTGCTGACTCGTGCCTCACTATGTATCACGACCCGATAGTGTGGAACGCAAACAGGCAGTTGCTCGGAGAGAGAATAGAGGTTTACATGAACGACAGCACCGTAAGGCTCGCGCGGGTCATCGGACAGGCTCTTTCGGTGGAGCTGGTGGATAAGGAGAACCATTACGACCAGGTGTCGTCGCGCGTCATGGACGCCTTTTTCACCGACGGTGCGTTGCGGCGTCTGGTGTCGACGGGCAACGTGAAGTCGGTCTATTACATCTCCGACGACAATGACAGTACCCTTTCCAACCTCAATTATATAGAGACCGACACCATGCGCCTGTTCATGACGGCAGAGCGGAAGCTCGAGAAGATATGGGCTCCGAAGGCTGTCGGCACCATATATCCCATGACGCAGATTCCTCCGGAACGATATAAGCTTCCGGAGTTTGCGTGGTTTGAGGAGATACGTCCGGTTAATCCGGCAGACGTGTTCAACTGGCGCGGAAAGAGTGAGGATGAGAAGCTCAAGATAGTGGAGCGTCAGCAGGCTCCGCTCCAGCGTCTGCGCGGCAGGGGAGGAGGCGGTGAGCGATGAGTCTCTTCCGTAACATCAGACCACGGCGTTTCTCCCACACCTTTATATATATAGACGAAAGGCGGGAGCGTCTGCGCGACATCGAGCGTCGCGCGGCTGAGAGTATGTCGGCTGAAAAGCGCGGAGAGGCGCGTCATGATAAGGACGGTGCACGGCGGGACGGCGCTTTTCACATCATGCGTACGTCAGGACCGTATGCGCGCCATGGTTTCTCCGGACTGGTGATGCTTCTCCTTTTCCTTATTATATTGTTTATTGCGTTAATCAGTTTTATCATAAATTTCTGATATGAGTGATGTCATTCAATTGCTGCCGGACTCAGTCGCCAACCAGATTGCAGCCGGTGAGGTGATCCAGAGACCCGCAAGCGTCGTCAAGGAGCTTGTGGAGAATGCCATAGATGCGGGAGCCACGCATGTCAATGTGCTGGTGACGGATGCCGGACGCACGTCCATTCAGGTGATAGACGACGGCAAGGGCATGTCCGAGACCGATGCGCGCATGTCGTTCGAACGGCATGCCACGTCGAAGATACGCAGTGCGGCGGATCTTTTCTCGCTCCATACCATGGGCTTCCGCGGCGAGGCTCTCGCCTCCATAGCGGCTGTGGCGCATGTTGAGCTGAAGACACGCAGGCAGGAGGACGAGGTGGGCACTCATCTGTCGGTGTCCGGCTCGCGTTACGATAGTCAGCAGCCGTGCTCATGTCCGGTGGGAAGCAATTTCATGGTGGACAACCTTTTCTATAACGTACCGGCACGCCGCAAGTTCCTGAAGTCGAACACCACCGAGCTGAACAACATCATCGCGTCTTTCGAGCGTATCGTGCTTGTGAACCCGTCGGTGGCGTTCTCGCTTCACAGCAACGGCACTGAACTGTTCAATCTGAAGCCCGGAGGGTTGAGGCAGCGTATCGTCGACGTGTTCGGAAAGAGAATAAACCAGAGTCTTCTGCCTGTCGACGTCGACACGTCGTTATGCAAGATACACGGTTTTGTGGGCAAACCGGAGTCTGCCCGCAAGAAAGGCGTGCATCAGTATTTCTTTGTCAACGACCGCTACATGAAGCATCCTTACTTCCACAAGGCTGTCATGTCGGCTTTCGAACGGCTTGTCCCAGCAGGCGAACAGGTTCCGTATTTCATTTATTTCGAGGTTCCGGCGGAGAATATAGATGTGAACATACATCCCACGAAGACTGAGATAAAGTTTGACAACGAACAGGCGATATGGCAGATTCTCACTGCTGCGGTGAAAGATTGTGTGGGAATGTTCAATGATGTCACAGCAATCGACTTCGATACTCAGGACCGTCCCGACATCCCGGTGTTTGACGGCGAGGGTGACCTGCCAATGCCTAAAGTGGAGTACAACCCTTCATACAATCCGTTTGAGTCAACGCCGTCACCGAGAAGGTCTGCCGCCCCTGCCGGATGGGAGCAGCTCTATGACGGACTGAAGCCTGTGCAGGACGATGATCCTGCCGGACTGTTTGACGACGAGCCGGATTCCGGCAGTGTGGACCCGGCTCCGGCGGCAGGAGATATTGCCGAGAAGTCACCGGCACATTATCAGTATAAGGGACGCTATATCATGACCGCCGTCAAGTCTGGACTGATGATTATCGACCAGCACAGGGCTCATGAGCGCATCCTTTATGAGAAGTACATGTCGCTTCTGCGCGATAACAAGTCGTTCCCCCAGAAGGTGCTGTTCCCCGAGGTGGTGCATTTCTCTGTGGCGGAGAACAATGTTCTTGGCAAGATGATGCCACAGATGGGCGCGCTCGGGTTCGAGCTCACCGATCTGGGAAACGGTTCTTACGCCATAAACTCTGTGCCTTCCGGCATTGACGGACTCAATTATGTGAATCTTGTGCGTGACATCGTCAGTACGGCGACCGAAAACCCGTCGGGCGATGTGGACGAAGTGAGCCGTATTATAGCCTCCGGTCTTGCGCGCAATGCGGCGGTTGTCTACGGACAAGTGCTTAGTAATGAGGAGATGGAGAACATAATAAACGCTCTTTTTGTGTGCTCAAACTTCAACTATACGCCCGACGGCAAGAAGATATTAAGCATACTTAAAGGGACTGAAATAGAGCATCTGTTTGCATGATAACAGCAAATTTATGTGCCATTTTAATTGATTTAAGCTTTTTTTTCATGCTTAAAGCAATATTTTTAGCTAAAAAGTGTTGCTGTAAAGATTTTATTGCTAACTTTGTACTCATAACGGATGCTGCGGCGTCCGTTGGTATGATATTTTTTATTTAATTAAATATAGGTTATGAAAAAATTATTGATTGTTTTGGCTTTTGCCGGCGTCTCTATGACATCAATGGCTCAGGACGCTGACCCTGTGCTTAAGCACAGCGTTGCTACAAACTCATTCTGGAGCAACTGGTTCATTCAGGGTGGTGCCCAGTGGTCTGCTTTCTATACATCAGCAGAGCACGGACTTGGTCTTTCAAGAAGCCCGTTCAAGAGCTTCCGTTCAAATCCGCAGGCTTCAATCGCCATCGGTAAATGGTTCACACCGGGCATCGGTCTCCGTACAAAGGTTTCCGGTATCTGGGGTAAGGCTAACGACCAGAGCTTCAAGTACTGGAATGCTCAGGAGCAGGTGCTCTTCAATCTGAGCAATATGCTTTGCGGTTACAATCCTGACCGTGTATGGAACGTAGTTCCTTTCGCAGGTGCCGGATTCGCACGTAACTGCGATGCCAAGACTTACGCAATGGCTCTGAGTGTCGGTCTTTTGAATCAGTTCTATGTAAGCCGTAAGGTTGCCATCAACCTCGAACTTGGCTGGAACCGCTACGAGAACGACTTCATGAGCACAAATATCGTTAACAACGGTGAGCGCGGATGGGACAGCCATGACAACAGCCTCTATGCTGAAGTAGGTCTTACAGTAAACCTCGGCAAGGCTACATGGAACAAGGTACCTGATGTAGACGCTATCAAGGCTCTCTCACAGGCTCAGATTGACGCCCTCAACGCACAGCTTAACGACGCTAACGCTGAGAACGCACGTCTGAAGAAGCTTCTTGCAGAGAAGAAGGACGAGACTCCGAAGGCTGTTAAGGAATTCATCAACACTCCGGTTTCTGTATTCTTCAACATCAACAAGTACAACATCGCTTCAAAGAAGGATCTCGTAAATGTTGAGGCTCTTGCCAAGTATGCTAAGGAGAATGGTGCAAGCCTTCTCGTAACAGGTTATGCTGACAGCGCAACAGGTAAGCCTGACTACAACCAGTGGCTGTCTGAGAAGCGTGCTGAAACAGTTGCTAACGAACTCGTTAAGATGGGTATGAGCCGTGACAACGTATCTACTGCTGCCAAGGGTGGTGTAAACGACCTGTCACCGATTTCTTACAACCGTCGTGCAACTGTACAGGTTAAAGACTAATATATCTATTTATTAATAAATTGTTTAGGGGACGTACCTCACGGTACGTCCTTTTTTTATTATTCAACTCAGTCAGTGTGATTCATCCTTATGTATTCTGTTGTCAGGCATGTTTGCTTCTTCTTTAGTCTCATATTATGTCGGATGCGTAATGAAAAGGTCTATGGCAATATGGTGACAGTAGTGTAGCGGAGTTGTGGGGAGCAATTCGGAATATGTGGTTGGGTGTGACGTGTTCTAATATTGAATAGGTGTTTATACCTTGATATTATTCCTCACTATGGTCTGACTGGTTGTTTACAGGGTTTTGTAAATGATATATCGGGCAGTATCGGACTAAGATGCGACTCAGGATAGCGGTATTGGTGCATGAGAGAAATGAAGGAGTCGGAAGAAGGACAAAAATTGTTTTGGCTGCTGAAGATTGGGACGGGGGTATTGCTAGTGAGATGCAAGATTTTGTGTCTCTACTTTAGTGTCGGCGGATAATATTTTTGTATGTATCCAATAATATTAATGACGGCGCATGCCATGTAGAGACTCAAAATCTTGAGTCTCCCGAGTAAGTTGTGCGCTATTTACGTTATTGATTATCATTTTCATATATCTACGTGTTTATCTGGGATTGAACATTAAGCTTCATCCGTATTCCGTGTGTCTGTAAGTCAGATTCCTTACATTTCCTTTTAAAGTATATAAAATCAAATTGAGTAATGGTGGAACACTGTATTACTGCATTTAATACATATGATAGTAAAAAAAACACCTTGATATATGTTCGTATTTATGACGTCATGGAGGCTGGTTCAAGTTTAATAACCATGTCGGACAATATGTGATGTGATGCAGAAGTGAGAATGAACCAATTTTTTTGAAAATATTATCTCCGAAATTTGGTGGAATAAAATAAAAGTCCTACCTTTGCAATCGCTTAGAAGAAGCAAGGGCGTTTAGCTCAGCTGGTTTAGAGCATCTGCCTTACAAGCAGAGGGTCGGCGGTTCGAATCCGTCAACGCCCACAGGGGTGTTTCCTTGTAGTCTTTCGGGACTGCAGGGATTTTTTTATGTCCGTTGGTCTGCTGTTATGGGCGTGAAATACGGATGCCTCTCATCCATTACCTCCCCACATGTGTGTGGAGTATCTTTCACGTTTGTATACTGCTCTATAATAAACGCCGGAGTCGCGCTGCCTCACATATGGGTGCAGACGTCTCCGGCGTTTCTTTTGTATAAAGGAATGAAAAGCATTGCATGAGCCCTGTCATGCAGTATGACGGACATAATGCATATGTCTACTGACTGCGTATCTTTTTCTTATTCACCGCGAGCTGCGTGTGTCATATCAGCGCAATCGGTGCGGTGAGTCAGATTTAGCACTGAAGTGCTCATCCGAACACTCCTGTGGAGAGATAACGCTCACCTGTGTCGGGCAGAAGAACCACTATTGTCTTGCCACGCATGTCCTCACGGCGTGCCAATGATGCCGCTGCCCATGCCGCCGCGCCCGACGATATGCCTGTGAGCAAGCCTTCGCGCTGAGCCAGCAGGCGCGCAGTAGACTTTGCGTCTTCATCAGTCACGGTGATGACTTCGTCCACAACGCTGCGGTCGAACACCTGAGGCACGAATCCCGCACCTATGCCCTGTATGGCGTGCGGTCCGGGTTTGCCGCCGCTCAACACCGGAGATGCCGCCGGTTCTGCCGCCACTATGCGTATGGCGGGGTTCTTGCTTTTAAGGTATCTGCCCACGCCCGATATGGTACCGCCCGTGCCCACTCCGGCGACAAACACGTCCACATGTCCCTCAGTGTCGTTCCATATCTCCGGACCTGTAGTGTTGTAGTGAGCCTCCGGGTTTGCCTTGTTGCAGAACTGTTGCAGAATCACCGCGTCTTCTGTGCTGTCGCGCAGCCGTTCAGCCTCCTTTATGGCACCCTTCATGCCCTCTGCCGCCGGTGTGAGCACCACCTGCGCCCCATATGCGCTTACAAGTTTGCGGCGCTCTATGCTCATTGTCTCAGGCATTGTGAGGATGAGCCGGTAGCCCTTCACAGCCGACACGAAAGCCAGTCCTACGCCCGTGTTGCCGCTTGTCGGTTCAATTATTGTCGCTCCGGGAGAGAGGATGCCGTCCTTCTCCGCCTGGTTTATCATTGCAAGAGCTATGCGGTCCTTCACGCTTCCGCCCGGGTTGAAATATTCCAGTTTTGCTATTATAGGCTGCTCCAGTCCCATTTCTTTCGCGAAACGGTTGAGCTCGAGCAGCGGTGTGCCTCCTACGAGGTCGGTAAGTCTATTTGCAATTTTCTTCATAATTCTGTAGTTTTTGTTATCCGGGTGCTAATTTACAAAAAAATATGATAACGCCAGCCATGCCGCCACATGTATTATTTCTACTTATGAAGGCTTTTTTCCACTCTTTCTCCGGCTTTGATGATGTCGTGTCTTGATTTGGACTTTATGACGAGCCAAACCCCGCAGAACACAAGAACCATTGCCAGGCACTGCATGGGTTTCAGTACAGCCATGCCGGTGAGCAGGCTCACGCTCACAGCCACCATCGGCTGGACATAGTTGTATGTGCTCACCACCGTAGGGCGGAGCACCCTCTGCGCCACCATCGTGAGCAGATAGGCAACGAACGTGCCGAAGAACACCACGTAGCCTGCCGACAACCATGCCTTTGCTGGCACAGCAGACCACGGTGTGCTTACGATGTGTCCTGCCGAGAAAGGCATTATAAGTACTGCCGACCAGAGGAATATCCACTTGTTGATGGTGAATACGCTGTATCGCTTTATGAGTCTGTTGAACAGCGTAAGGTACAGTGCGAACGAGAACTGTGCCGTTATGCAAAGCACGTCTCCCCATATGTTGCCCACCTTGGCATTTCCTTCCGACGCGCTTGTCATTATCAGCATCACAGCTCCGCAGCATCCCAGAGCCACTCCGCATGCCTTTTTCCATGTCACGGGTTCTTTCAGTATGATTGCTGCGAGTATGAGTGCGAATATCGGCGACGACGTAGTTATGATGCTTGCGTTGGACGGAGAGGTCATACCCAGTCCGATGGTGAAGCAGCATTGGTTGAACACCAGCGCGAAGAGTCCTGCCGCAATCATCAGCAGACCGTCCTTCAGCGGCACGTGTTCTTTCTTTGCGAAGAGCGAGGCTGTCCAGAACAGTGCCGCGCCTCCCATGATGCGGAACGACACGAGATTGATGCCGTCGATGCCGTTCATCATTGCCGTCTTTCCGATGGGAGCCATCAACCCCCACATGACGCATGCTCCCAGCATGCTTAGATGAGCCGTCAGAGCTTTGTTGTTATCCATAATACTATATTTTTTATTGTTTCTGCCTTAATGGTGTGCAAAGTTAAGAAAAATAGAAAGATCCAATTGTCTAATGCGTAAAAAAAGAAAGATAATGTCGTCCTATATATTATATCCGCCAATCTACAGATGGCATGGTGCGTCGTATATGGATGTGTGGATGGAATTCAGACATTTCATAGCCATGGATGTATATATTGTCAGAAAGGCTGTTTTTATGAATTCTATGCCTAATAAGTGTTATTCAAATTTTTTAATGTCAAAAAAAGATACCGTGATGGATTAATTTCATATCTTTGTATAAGATATGCTGCACTCGGGAAATTGAAAGCAAGCTTTCTTTCCTCTCGTTTGCAATATCTTTGTATAAGAAAAGTTGAAACCCTTACCGGCACTGCTGCAAGTTATCGACGCAGTCTTCCGCCGGTCTAAAAACGCTACTAATATGAAATACGCCGATTACATTGAACAGATAGAGATTGACTCGCTATGGAGCGGGAAACACCATGTGGTGTGGAATCTCAACCGTCAGGTGAACATACTCAGCGGAATAAACGGAGTGGGGAAGAGCACTATACTTAATAAGGTGGTGCGAGGACTTGTGGCAGGAGGCGAGTTCGCCAACCATATGCTGAAGGGTGTGAGGCTAAAGGTGGTGCCGGAGGATGCCAAATGGATACGCTATGACCTCATAAGGTCGGTGGACCGTCCGCTTGTGAATGTGGAGGCAATGAGCGCGATAAACGCAAGTATAACGCCGCTCGCCACGGAACTGGACCTGCTGATATATCATTTGCAGCGCAAATATCTTGATTATCAGGTGAACATAGGCAACAGGATAATATCTGTTTTGCAGAGCGGCAGCCCCGACGCGGCTGAAAAGGCGCGGGAAATATCGGCTCCTAAGAAACGCTTCCAGGACCTTATTGACGACCTGTTCGAGGCGACCGGCAAGAAGATAATACGCACGGAGAACGAGATTCTATTTACACAGATAGGTGAGACCCTGCTGCCCTACCAGCTGTCGAGCGGCGAGAAGCAGATGCTCGCCATCATGCTCACAGTCCTGGTGGAGGACAACCGCAGTTATGTGTTGTTCATGGACGAGCCTGAGGTGAGCCTTCACTTTGATTGGCAGAAACGTCTCATAGACATTGTTCTGGAGCTTAATCCGAACGTGCAGATAATTCTTGCCACGCACAGTCCTGCCGTGATAATGAACGGATGGGCAGATCATGTGACTGAGGTGACGGACATCACATTATGATAACCTTATAAATGCGCCCCTATGAGTAAAAGACTGAAAGACAACCTGTCGTCGGGCTACTTCGAGGCAGCCAACCGCATGACCTCAAAAAAGGCGCGCCGCCGCATAGTGGCATATGTGGAAAGCTACGATGACGTGTTTTTCTGGCGGTCGGTACTGTCTCGGTTTGAAGACTCCACCCGCTATTTCGAGGTGATGCTGCCCTCGCGCGTACCGCATCTTGAACGTGGAAAGAAGGCTGCTCTGATGAGTCTGCTTAACGGTAAGGTGGGACGAGACATGATAGCCTGCGTGGATGCCGACTACGACTACCTTATACAGCGTGCCACGCCTATGTCGGAGACGATAATAGACAGTCCGTACATATTCCATACATATGCCTATTCGATAGAGAACCTGCAGTGTTATGCGCCGTCGCTTCATGACGTGTGTGTAGGTGTGACGCTCAACGACCATGCCATATTCGACTTCGTGAGCTACTTCCGCGAGTACTCTCTTGCCATCTTCCCGCTCTTCGTGTGGAGCGTATGGTTCTACCGCACACCACATTACACGGAGTTCACAATAAGCGACTTCCTGCATGTGATAGAGACGGGACACTTCAATCCATATGATACGGAGGGCTCGCTGCGCAATCTAAGGCGCAAGGTGGCACGCCGGGTGACGCAGTTGCAGCGGCATTATCCGTCGGCTAAAAAAAACTGGCAGGAGGTGAAGGACGACATAAAGCGTCTCGGTGTGACACCGGAAACCACTTATCTGTATGTACAGGGACACCATCTTTTCGACAAGGTGGTGGTGCCTATGCTGAAGAAAATATGCAATATGCTGGTGCGTGAGCGTGAGAACGAGATATCGCGGCAGAGCGTTCATCCCACTCAGAGGAACAACGAACTGTCGTGCTACTCTGGCAGTGTGGCTGACGTTGAGCTGATGTTGAAGAAGAACATTGCCTTTACGTCATCAGCTCCGTGCGGACGGATGATGGACGACATACGCCGCTTTCTCGGTGACGAACCGTCAGCGGACACTGAACGGAAGGAATATTCGGATAAGAATGTGCCGGGGAAGGACGGAGCGACGGCTGCCGAGACACACACAGACGGTGTGTGAGCCGTGGCGCGCATAACGGTTTTATGTCAGGAATTTCGGTGTAAGACAGACCCGTAGCTGCTTTTTTATGAAATCGTAAATGAAATGTTATAAGCGGATTTAGTGTCATTTATTTTCGCGAATGGTATGTATTGTCATTCTAAAGTGTAGCATTCTCGTGTAATATGCGATATTTTTAAAGTTCCGGAATAGACAACCATGAATGTAAGAACATGAAAACATATGCATCCGGCAAGTGCATATTGCCCCGTGCAGGTCATTATATTTCATACTTATTCGGTGCTGTTGTAAGACATGTTGGTTGACAGTTTTGTACAGGATGGGATGAACAGCATGGATAAAATGTAGAATACAAGATGACGCAGGCAGTGTGGAAGAGGATCAAAGGGCAGCCAATGAGGTGAAGAGGCGGTTTCGGTGGTGGAATGCCCGTATCCGGATTATGACGATGTGATGGCGCGACATTACATGTTTATGACAAATCCTGATGTTTCAGATTAAAATTGTTTATTGTCATAAGAAATGCTTTTATTTTTCAAATAAAATTCGTAATTTTGCCAACGGATAGGAGACTGTGACTGTAAAGGCGGGTCTTGACAAGTCTGCTGAGAGTCTCTTATTTATGTTCTTTATATTATAAGTAATTGAAAACCAATATGTTATAAGGTTTTCAATGCCCCAGAGGCGTATCTTGTCGTTTAAATTTAGTTTAATTAAATGTCCGAAATAACAGAAGACGAGCAATGGTTTGCCATGCGTGCCACGTATGGACGCAATCTCATGGCTCAGACGGCTTTGACCGATGAAGGCCTGAGAACGTTCATCCCCATGCGGTATGACCGTCGCAGGAGGACGCGACGCACGGCTCCGCAACTTGTTCCGGTGATACGCGATCTGCTGTTTGTAAGGACAACCAGAGACAGGATAACGGCCATCAAGAAAAATCTGCCCTATCTTCATTTCATCATCCGCGACTCAGGAACAAGCCGTGAGCCTGTTGTCGTGCCCGAACGGCAGATGCAGCAGTTCATTGCCGTAAGCAGCACTGACGAGGAACAGCTTGAGTGGCTGTCGCCCGAGACGGTGAATTTGTCGTGCGGTGATGCTGTGCGCGTGGTGGGCGGACCGTTCGCCGGACAGGAAGGCGTGCTCGTGCGTGTGCCGGGCAAGAGGTCGAAATGTGTTGTGGTGGCTATTCAGGGAGTGATAGCTGTGGCGATGACCAAGGTGCATCCGAGTCTTATCGAGATAATAAATGAATAAGCAGCTGTTCAAGATTAACAGATATTATAAAATAATCCATATGTTATATATATATTTGTCATCATACTATGCGTTGTTCATGGTTTCATACATAAGTCTCATCGATCGTGTAGCTCGCTGCACCCGCTCTTCGGACTTTGAAATGCGGCTCTTGGACAGCACACAATATGACGGTAATTAATTCAGAACATCTGATTAGGATAAAAACAAAAGATAGAAAAAACAAAACAAACATAGATTTATGAATATAGCAATTGTAGGTACTGGTTATGTCGGACTGGTGTCCGGCACATGCTTCGCGGAGATGGGAGTGAACGTTACTTGTGTAGACGTGAACGAGGAGAAAATAAACTCACTGAAAAACGGTCAGGTGCCGATATACGAGCCCGGACTTGACGAGATGGTGCTGCGCAATCATCGTGAGGGACGTCTCAACTTCACCACCGATCTCACCAGTTGTCTTGACAATGTCGATATAGTGTTCAGTGCCGTTGGTACTCCTCCTGACGAAGACGGCAGTGCCGATCTGCAGTATGTGCTTGCCGTGGCACGCGAGTTCGGTCAGAACATAAAGAAATATACGGTGCTTGTCACAAAGTCGACCGTTCCTGTGGGTACGGCGCAGAAGGTGAAGGCTGCCATACGCGAGGAACTGGACAAGCGCGGAGTGGACGTGCCGTTTGATGTGGCAAGCAATCCGGAGTTTCTGAAAGAGGGAGCAGCAATCAAGGACTTCATGAGTCCGGACAGAGTTGTTGTGGGTGTGGAGTCGGAGAAGGCAAAGGAACTTATGGTGAAGCTCTACCGTCCGTTCATGCTCAACAACTTCCGTGTGATATTCACCGACATTCCTTCCGCCGAGATGATAAAATATGCCGCCAACTCAATGCTCGCCACGCGCATCAGCTTTATGAACGATATCGCTAACCTGTGTGAGCTGGTGGGCGCGGACGTCAATATGGTGCGCAAGGGCATAGGCTCAGACGCCCGTATCGGCAGCAAATTCCTCTATCCAGGCTGTGGCTACGGTGGTTCGTGCTTCCCCAAGGATGTGAAGGCACTTATCAAGACTGCCGAGAAGAACGGATATAACATGAGTGTGCTGAAGGCTGTGGAGGATGTGAACGAGAACCAGAAGCGCGTGCTTTTCAACAAGCTCTCAAAACGCTACGGCGGTGACCTAAAAGGTAAGACCATCGCCATGTGGGGCCTCGCCTTCAAGCCGGAGACCGACGACATGCGTGAGGCCACATCGCTCGTCACCATCGGTCTGCTGCTCGAGGCTGGATGTACCGTCCGCGTCTACGACCCTGTCGCCATGAACGAGTGCCGCCGCCGTCTGGGCGACAAGGTGTATTACGCAGGCGACATGTATGATGCAGTGCTTGATGCCGACGCTCTGCTCATGCTCACCGAGTGGAAGCAGTTCCGCCTGCCCAGCTGGGGCGTGGTGGCAAAGTCGATGAAGACACCACTTATCATCGACGGCCGCAACATCTACGACGCCGAGGAACTCAGGCAGAACGGCTTTGAGTATTATTGCATAGGTCGCTGACGGCTGTTCTCCTCTGTCCGTTACGGTGGATGAGATGGCAGAAGATACACCGCAAGAAGGATGGGTAAGGGTTTTCGGAATAAGGGTGAGAAGGAATCGGCGATTTGCAGAGGGAGAACCGCAGACTGTGAGTAGGACTTACAATTAAGAAAGAGCTTCTTTAATACGATAAGTGGCGCTTTCTCGAAAAGATTCCGAAGAGTGTGGCGAGAGACGTAACATAGGAGTCGTCCTGAATGTTATGGCATAATATGTTGTGTAGAACATTAGCTTGGAGTATGGAGAAAGACATAAGAATACATTATAATAACGGGAAGGTAAGAACGGGGATAAACGGTCTTGACGAACTTCTGTATGGCGGACTCCAGTTGCAGACTGTAACTTACCAATGTAAAGGTGTGGAGACTTCAGACATACGTCCACTGACCATATCTATAGTGGGAGATACAGGAACAAGCCGCTCCATGCTTGCTATGCAACTTCTTCATGGCATAACAAAGTCGCTTATTGCAATGAAGACAGGCTGCGAGACATCAGAAGGTTTTATAAGACTTGGCAGTCCTGTTTTTTTCTCAAGCCATGACAAACTGAATCTGTCGGACATGCTTATCGATATGACAATATCGAAATGCGTGAATAAAGTGATAGAGGACAATGCATATTGTGACACCGGTGAGGAAGTCTGGGGCAGAGACAGGTTCTGCAGACGTGTGTTTTCAGTTTCTGACAGTGATGACTCAAATATAGAATTGGACAAACTGGACTGTTATTTGGGCAAGGAGATAGCTGAATATAATATAATGACAAACTCCTTGGAGATTCATTACTGTAACAATGGCAATCCGGAATGCAGCGAAAAAAAATGCTTGTCTTTCAGAAGAAAGGCTGACGAGCTGGGGAAATACAGACTTCGCGCAGAAGAAGAAAAAGACACAGACATAAAGGAACTGTTTGATGAGTTCTTTGATGTGAAAATAAAAAGCTTTGAAGAAGAAGTAGCTGACGATAATAATGGAGTGGTCATACCTTGTGTCGTTTTTGACAGAGACCGTTCTATGGAAAATGGTGATAATCCTGAAAAGACTGGGAGATACAGGGATAAAATAAAAAAAATAGAGAAGCAAAAAGCTTTTGTAAGAATATATATAAACGACAGGAACACCAGTACAGACGGTTATGACATGATTATTGACATGCGCAATTATACAGAACCGGAATTGCGCTACATGTCACATCAGCTGTCTATCCATAAATGTTCGCTCCAGGATGCCGCCAAAGGATGGCATCAATATAAAAAGCGTAATGCAGGCATAGAGGTATATCCAAGTGTACATGTGATACTCCAACGCAGGAACCACATGCCAAAAGATGTTTTACGCGCAGCTCAAGGAATCTTATCGGAAACATATCAAAGATATGTGGAGAGAAGCACATATCGGAAAGAGTCCGGAATAGCTTCCCTAAATGACTTTATAGATAAGGGAACTGTATTTAAATATAAGAAAAATAAATTGTGGCAACTGTATAGAAACTATGCTAATCCAGAGAGTACGGAAACTGTGATAGAAAATATTCTGACAGGTTCGAATGACGGATATTGCCAGGTAACGGCAATAATAGGCTTGCCAAATACCTTTAAGCGTCATCTGGCATTGGCGGGTACTTTCAGTGCCAGTTGCAGAGGTGAGCATACACTGAACATTCTCATAGGCAATGATGATGACCGTATCTTCAGGAAGATGATATGTCCTGCCGCAATATTCCGAAATCCGGAGAAAACGGTGGAATCTAAATGTTGCAAATGTATGGAATGCTATGAATGTATACATTTCAAGGAAATAAGGACAGGATGTATTACTTCAGACGAACTGTTTTATTATCTGACGCACCAGATAAAACTGTCGTCAAAAAATGAGAGCAAGCGCATAAGACGCATTGTGATAGACGATTTACAGAAAATAGAGTTCTGTTTCCCTCTTCTGCATAAAGATCCGTTGTTCCTTCCGAGCCTCATCTCAATATGTAAGGTGCATGGTGTGGATCTCTTTATATTGTGCGACAGGACATCAGAACTTGCAGAATCGCTGAGAGCTCAGGCTGATAATGTTGTGCTCACGGAACGTACGTCGGAAAACTATCTGAACGTTTTTGTAGAGCGTTATGACGGATATTCATATCCAAGCCGTATGTGGGGCTGTGAGGTGTTGGACGTCAAAGACTTGTTCTATTGTGACATAGACCACGACCGTAATGGCAGAGAGACAAAATATTACAGTTTGAACAGAAGACGTACGAGAAGCATTCAGGTGTACTCTCTGGAGGATGTGTGGAACAGAAAATGATGTTTAGGATGAATAAAAGTCCAAAAAGGAAATACACAGACGATACCTTCCGGGAATGGCTTATTTCCGAGAGGTATAATGTTATATTGGCGGTACTCTGTGCGTTTTTGCCACTGCTTATCTCATTTGTCAATGACATTATGTCTGTAAATGCCTTTTCTGGCAGATATTCAGAGCTAAGAAGGTTCTTTGACCATAATGTACATTATCAGGTGTGCAATCTGATATTCATAATAATAGCATTATGCTGTCTGTCCCGTATGAGGTATATACGTGACAAGGACAGTGACAAGGCTGGAAGACTTCATGAATATGTTAGAGATGTGTTCGGACAGAACAGTACTCTTGCAAAGGATAATACCGCCCCGGTGCTTTTCAGTCGTATATCATCCGGCATAAAGCAGTTCTACTATTCATGGATAACGTTGTGGGTACTTTGGTTGATACTTTATATGGAGAAGCTTATATTTACGCTCTACTCTATGTATTGTACAGACGAATCCACATTGGTTTGTATGTTCAGAGTTGACAATTTCATTGAAAACAATCTCAACCTGCTGAGCAGTTTTGTATCGTTCTTCATATATATGGACATAACAATGTCCACAGTGAAAGTGGGTACGTTGGGTGACAGAGGACGTCATGACATGCAGACCGGTGTGATGTTGCTCATACTGTTTGCAGTCATCTTTGTTGTTACGGATATGTTCAGCATCTTTGTTGTCAGCCATGATACGTATGACAAAATACAATTTGTGCTGCGCCTGTTCATCGGTGTTATTGCAACGATTTCCGTGATGGCTGTGTTGGGGCGTCTGAATACAAGTTACCTTCGCATACCACAATATATAATAATGATATTATATCTATATGCCACGGTACAGATGTGCTATCCCATGATGTACAGACAGGAGGCAAGTTATGTACATGCGGAGATGAGTTATGAAAGTAAAAATATTTCTGTATGCAAAGAGTGTAAATGGCAGGTAACGCAGAGAAAAGGATGTCTTTGTGAATGTGCGAGTGATGCTAAGCCATCTCGCAAATGTGTTCCTTCTGTGGTTTGTTGCAGCAGGGTTTCTGATTGTCCAACGTCCTGTTGTACTTGTGGCAGGATTTTACCGGAGAGTCATGCAGTCGGGAAATGTTCTTGCTCAACGTTGTGTGTAAGTAATATGATATCTCCAGATACACGATATGACATTATAAAAATTATGACAAATATAGTAAGTTTCCTTGCATTTGTTGGGAAGCTTGCATTGCTTGTAATGCTTCTTTGGATATCCAAGAAGGATCGGTTCACATTCTTCATTCTTCATAAGGCGAACAGCCTGTCGGATACAGAACAGATGTTGAAACGTTTCGGAGAGTATTATGGGGATAAGGATGAATATGGAATATGATAATAAAAAATGTTTGATGATTCCTTTAGTAGTATGTAATTTGTAGTTGACGAAACTATAATTTATATATAGGACTTGTTTTGACGGTATTCAAGTACGGAAAACATTAAGATAAATAGGTGTAACGCGATTAAGAAAAATGCCGGATAAAATCCAATTGCCGGTATCGGCGTGGGATTATATTATGAAAAAGAGGAGAGAATGAGTGAATCAAATACAGGGAATTTAAAACAACAGACAAAGAAAGGACTTTACTGGAGCTTTTTCAATCAATTCGCGAATTACGGCATGCAGTTCTGTGTAGGTATTGTAATGGCACGTCTGCTGTCGCCGAGCGACTATGGTATAACGGCACTTCCGGCGGTATTCATGGCGGTGGCTCTTATTCTTCAGAATGCCGGATTGGCTGATGCCCTTGTACGTAAGAAAGATATGACGGAGGAAGATTTGTCAACCTCTTTTTATTATAGTATAGCTGTAGGAGTTTTTTTATATGTGGTGCTGTTTTTTTCCGCTCCGTTGATAGCCGACTTTTATAATACTCCGGTTCTGGTACCTCTTATGCGTGTCACTGCTCTCGGATTTTTGTGGGGTCCTCTGAGTACTCCGCAGACTGTCATCATGAAAAGACGGCTTGATTTCAAGACCCCGACAAAAATATCGATAACAACAAGAGTTTTTTCTGCCTGTGTCGGCATCGGAATGGCTTTTATGGGCTATGGCTTGTGGGCTTTGGTAGTTTCGGGAGTTCTTGCCAGTTTTTTAGGACTTATACTCAATTGGTGTGCCGTAAGGTGGTTGCCAAAGACCGGGTGGTCTAAAAAGTCTTTCAAGTATCTATGGGATTACGGCAATAAAATCATGGCATCGGCTTTGTTAGAGACATTATATCAGAATATAGCACCTGTATTTATAGGTAAATTCTACAGTCCTGCGGATCTCGGTGTTTATAACCGGGCGCAGGGATATGCTCAGATGCCATCGCAGAATGTGACAGGAGTAATACAAAATGTGACCTTCCCAGTATTGAGCAAGATGCAGGATGACAACGATAGGCTCGCACACAATTACCGCAAGATGCTGAAGGCAACAGCTTTTATCATCTTTCCTGTAATGATGATGCTGTCGGCATTGGCACATCCGTTGGTCATCACATTGGTTACGGCTAAGTGGGAAGCGTGCGTGATACTGCTCCAGATAATTTGTTTTCAGTTCATGTGGTATCCCGTGCATGCGATAAACCTCAATCTGCTTCAGGTGAAGGGACGGTCAGATCTGTTTCTACGCCTTGAGATCATAAAAAAAATAGTGGGGGTGTCAATCCTCACAATAACATTGCCTCATGGTTTGGTGGTGTTCTGTTGCGGCAGTGTGGTTTCTTCTCTGATAGCATTGATTATAAATACATATTATACAGGCAAACTCATAAATGTTGGATATTTCAAGCAGATGCGTGATCTTCTGCCGATAGTAGGGTTAGGCCTTGTTATGTTCGGTACGGTTCTTCTTATCACGCACATCATATCTAACATACTGATGCAGATAGTTATTGGCGGTGCTGTCGGTGCAGTGGTCTATTTAGGCGGTGCTGTCTTGTTAAGGTTCAGCGAGCTGGAAGATGTGAAATACATGCTGAGAAGAAATAAGTAAAAAGATAGCGATATATAGAATAAAAAAACAAACTGTTATGGATAACAAAACTATCACGGTGACATCACCCTTGTTGCCGGATCTTGACGAATTCAATGCGATGCTTAAGGAAATATGGGCAAGCAAGTGGATTACTAACAACGGCACGTTTCACAAGCAGCTGGAAAGAGAGCTTGCGGCCTATCTGAAAGTCCCCTATATAAGTCTTTTCACAAACGGTACGCTGCCGCTCATAACGGCATTGCAGGCTCTGCGCATAACAGGCGAGGTGATAACCACACCGTACAGTTTTGTGGCGACGACACACAGCCTCTGGTGGAACGGTATAAAGCCGGTGTTTGTAGACATCGATCCGTCGACAGGCAATATTGACCCAGACAGGATTGAGGCGGTCATCACACCGAAAACAACGGCGATAATGCCGGTGCATGTGTATGGTAAGCCATGCGACACAAAGCGCATAAAGGAGATTGCTGACACTTACGGACTGAAAGTGATATATGACGCGGCGCACGCTTTCGGTGTGGAAGTCGACGGAGAGAGTGTGCTTAATGCCGGAGATCTGTCAACGCTGAGTTTCCATGCAACGAAAGTGTACAACACCGTTGAGGGTGGTGCGCTTGTTATGCATGACGCGGAGACAAAAAAGCGTATAGACTATCTGAAGAACTTTGGGTTTGCCAATGAGGTGACGGTGGTAGGACCTGGCATCAACAGCAAGATGGATGAGGTGCGTTCGGCTTACGGATTGCTCAATCTCCGTCAGGTGGATGCGGCGATAGAGGCACGCCATCAGGTGGCAATAAAATACCGTGAGGCTCTGCGTCCGGTGGCAGGTATAACATTCTTCGACGATATGCCGGGAGTGAAACACAACTATTCTTATTTCCCGATATTCGTTGATGCAGAGAAATACGGCATGACGCGTGACGAGCTTTATTTCAAGATGAAAGAGCATAACGTCCTTGGCCGCCGTTACTTCTATCCGCTAATCAGCGAGTTCTCCACATATAGAGGATTGGAGAGCGCACGGCCGGAGAATCTTCCGAATGCGCACAGAATGGCGGAGACTGTTATTTGTCTGCCGATGCATCATGCGTTGAGTGATGAGGACATTGAGAGAGTGGTGAATTGCATAATCTCTAAATAAAGATAACTTATAAAGACTTAATAATAAAATTAATTTATATCATCATAAATGGGTTTTAGAACATTTTATTTAAGGAAGAAATATTGGCTGAATGATTTCCTGCATGGCTCTCAAATGTGGAAACAATATCGCGATGTTATGCAAATTATTGATAATCAAGGTGTTATTGGGGGGGGGTAACAGACAGGAATACTTGAAAAGTATAGTGAAATATGCAAAAGAAAATGTCCCATACTATATGAGATTGTCCGGTTTAGAGACACTTTCTGATTTTCCGGTTGTGAACAAACAGACATATTTATCAGATTATGATTCATTTTGTGTTGCGAAAGATAGAATCCCTTATCAGAAAGGAGAACTGCATGTTCAGAAAACATCAGGTTCGACGGGTACTCCGTTTGCCGTTCCACAGGACACAAGGTGTCGAATGCGCCGTATCGCAATAATCAAGGGTGAGAACGAGAAAATAGGTTTTCATTCTTTTGACCCTATGATGCATTTACGTGCAGTATCCCATTATTGGGGTTACACCAGAGATTTCTTGTATAGAAAAGATCTGAATATATGGTATGTAGATAATGCAAATCTGAATGCCCAAAAGATAGCTGAAATAATAAAAGTAATAAATGACGAGCGTATAAAGTTTGTTCGCGGCTATATGACCACTCTTGATGTGATAACAAGATACATGGAAGATAGGCAGATGGTATTTAACCATAAGGTCACGTTTATATCTGTCGGTGAGTTGTTACAGGAGTGGTTGCGTAAGCGTGTTGTAGATTATTTGAAATGCGATATTATATCTCAATACGGTAATGAAGAGAATGGAATATTCGGACAATCAGACATTAACGGTTCTGGACGCCACATAAATCTGAATGGTGCCGGATGTATTGTGGAGGTGTTGAAAATGAACAGTGATGAGGCTGCGGATAAAGGAGAACTGGGAAGAATCGTTGTTACAGACTTTACTAATTATGCTTTTCCGATGATAAGATATGAGATAGGTGATTTGGCGGCACCTTGCGAGTATTATCCGGACGGGACAATAAAAAGTCTTGACAAACTTTCCGGCCGTGTTACAGACATGATATATAACACTCAAGGGGAGGCAATAGACATATATAACAGTATTCCGACGGAAATATACAATAATCCTTTGATAAAGCAGTTCCAGTTCATACAGACAGGTGAGAAAGAATATCTGATGAAAATATCAACTGAAAACGATAAGGTAAAAACAGAAGAACGTAAATTTATAGATAAACTAAAAGACGTATTGGGAAATGATGCGTCTGTTAAAATAGATTGGATAAATGAATTGCCTGTATTAAGTTCAGGAAAAAGAAAGATCGTAATAAATGAATGGAAAAAAGGGATGAAACAGTGTTCATCTCCGATTCAATAATTCCGGAAAGCGCACGTTTGTATTTCCGGGCAGAAGTGAGAGGGTCGGAGATTAAAGAAATGTGTGTTGTTGGAGACAATAGTCGGGTGAGGGAATCTTTGTTAGGTGAATATGTGAGTATTGACCGCAATAATCTGATTATGGGCAGTCGTGTAGGACGTTACACATATACGGGACCTTTCGATATGATATTTAACGCAGAAATCGGAAGTTTCTGCTCTATATCTTATGGAGTTACAATAGGTCCACCGGAGCATGATTATGAAAGAATTTCTACACATCCGTTTTTACATAACGGCAGATATGGAATATTGGATGAAAATGATTTGTTGGAAGTTTCGAAATTTAATAAATCATGTACAATCGGACATGATGTGTGGATAGGATGTAATGCTACGATATTGAGAGGTGTCACAGTTGGTTGTGGTGCTGTTATCGGTGCAAATGCCTTAGTGAATAAGGACATTCCTCCATATGCTATAGTGGGTGGTGTCCCTGCAAGGATAATAAAATACCGATTCGAAAAAGAGATAATAGAGAAATTGATGACACTAGAATGGTGGAATTGGAACGTGGAGAAAATAAGAAAGAACAGACATATTTTTACAAATAAAGTTAAGTTAGAAAATCTAAAAAATATAATATAAAATGGTTAATATTTTATTGACGTCTGCTGGCAGACGTTCGTATATTATAGATTACTTTAAGAAAACAAATGGTATAGGAAAAATATACGCATCTAATAGTAATTATACCATTGCGCTCAAACGGGCAGACGGATATTTTATCTCACCACTGATATATTCTGAAAATTATATATCATCTATAGTGGATTTCTGCAAAGAAAATGAAATAAATGTGGTGCTTTCGCTGTTCGACATTGATTTGTTGGTTTTGGCTAAAAATAGAAAGATATTTGAAGAGAATGGTATAAGATTGATTTTGGCAAGTCCAGAATTTGTTGAAATATGTAATGATAAATGGAAAACGTATCTTTTTGTAAAAAAGTTGGGACTCAATACACCAAAGACATATTTGACAAGAGATAGTGTAAAAAAGGCAATTGCGGACGGAATCCTGTCTTATCCTATTATAATGAAACCTCGTTGGGGTATGGCTTCAATGGGTATTTATAAGGTTGATAATGATTTGGAATTGGATGTTTTTACAGAAAAATGTCATAAAGATATATTTAAATCATACTTGAAATATGAGTCATCTTTCACGAAGGATGAGGCCATTATATATCAAGAGGTTATGGATGGTGAAGAATATGGCTTGGACGTATTGAATGATTTAGATGGAAAATATATAGGGACATTTGCAAAACAAAAAGTTACGATGCGTAGCGGAGAGACGGATCTTGGACGTACAGCATCAAATAAACCGTTTACTGATGCAACGAAGAAAATAGCATCGGCAAGCGGACATGAAGGAATTTTGTCTGTAGATTGTTTCAAAAATGACAGAGGAGTATTTATAATTGAAATGAATTGTAGAATATCTGGTCATTATCCTTTAGCGTATTTAGCTGGTTTTAATTATCCTCAGATAGTTGTCGATTGGATGAACGGTGATAATCTGAACGGTGATAATTTGAAGTTTAAAGAAGATTTGTTCATCATTAAGGATTTAGTTCCAACTGTTTTGTATGACGGGAAGAGTTTGGGAAACTTAAAATTGTTATGATTAATAAAGTAGCGCGTAATTCTAATCTTGAGTTATATAGGATAATAGTGATGTTTTTTATCGTATCGCATCATTATCTTGTGAATTCGGGCTTACTTCCTGTTATTGAGAATCTCACCTCCCCCCGGTAATGAATTATCGTTTAAGGTGTGTTTTTTCTATCTGTTTGGAATGTGGGGCAAGACGGGCATCAACTGTTTCGTTCTTATTACAGGGTATTTCATGTGTAAGTCGCAAATAACGTTGAGAAAATTCCTGAAGCTGCTCCTGCAAATAGAATTCTATAACATATTGATAAATGCGGTATTTGTCCTGACAGGTTATAAATCCTTCGGATTAAACGTATTATATGAGATGTTTTGGCCTATAAAAAGTGTTGCGGACGGTTTTACATCATGCTTCTTGCTTTTCTATCTGTGCATACCTTTTCTGAATGCGCTTGTACATAATCTGGACAAGAAAAGGCATCTGGCTCTTATAGGTTTGTGTCTGTTCATTTATACAGTATTAGGAACGACATTAAGAATACGCGTTACGATGAATTATGTCACGTGGTTTTGCGTTCTTTACTTTATATCTTCTTACATCAGGATGTATGGCTTGGAATATGGTAATCTGAAAATCAGATGGGGATGGATGTCCTTCATCTCAATTGTAATTTCTGCGGCAAGTGTCCTGGTTTTCTCTACAATGACTGATACTCCCGGCCGGGAGTTCATTCTGGTTGCGGACTCTAACCATATTATGGCCGTTATCACATCCGTATGCCTGTTTATGTATTTCAAGGATTTACCGATAAGGAACAGCCGCTTTATCAATACTGTCGCCTCATGTATGTTCGGTGTCCTGCTGATTCACGCAAACAGCGACACAATGCGGCAGTGGCTGTGGCGGGACCTGTTGGACAATGTCGGATGGTTCGCAACCGATTATGCTGTAGTGCATGCATTGGCAAGTGTGGCAGGGATATTTGTCATATGTGTAGTGATTGACTTCCTTAGACAGAAACTTGTGGAAGAACATCTGTTTAAATAGTATATTTTAATGGGAACTTATATATTGTTAGGAGCTGCAGGAGGTTATATTTCCGGAGCACCGATTTACCATAGAAATAAAGCACTGTATATGCGGCAGCAGGGCTGGAATGTTTATTATATTTCCTGTTGTAGCGGTGAAATTTATGTAAAAGGATTAGAGCAATTTGTTATAGGCGTTTATTCATTTTTATGCATGAACGCATATTTGTTCCCTCGTAAAAGACAAGATAAGCTTATAGATGTCATAATAAAACAAATTCCAAATGTTGGAAAAAATGTGGTTATTGAGACAGGAACTTATTATACCGCTTATTGGGGAGAATTATTGGCAAAGCGATTAAATGCGAAACATGTAATTGTATATCTTGATGAACATAATGATGGAATAACTCGTAGAGAAGCGGATTTTTTTCATTTTAAGTTTATAAGAAATGAATTGGCATGTATCAGTAAGAAGGCTATGATTGAGATATTTTCCCCGTTTTGGAATGTAAATGAGGCTAATGCGGTAGAACTTCCTTGTTATTGCAGTAACTCATTGGATGATTATAAAAATGATATAGAGGGTTTGATATGCAGTAAAGATTATAATGTTGGATATATAGGCCGGTTAGAAAAACCTGCTCTAAAGGCTGTCATATCCGCTTTGAAGGATTTTGTCCGTTTGATAGGAGATAAACATATAGCGTTGATATGTTTTGGTGGTGCGGAAGAAAGTGTTGTAAATGAAATAAATGAAATGATATCAAATATTCCGAATGTTTCGTTATTTATTTCAGGGTACATATATCCTATTCCATTAAACGCAATAAAAAAATGTGATATATTTTTTTCTTCTGCAGGTAGTGCTAAAGTGTCAGTCAAGGCTGAAATCCCTACTGTTAAAATGAATGTTTATTCAAATAAACCCGAAGGCTTTTTGGTTAAGATATCTCCTGAATCTTTGATTAAATATTCTGATGAATATGAAGTTATCGATTACTTAAAGATTTTTTTTATTGACAATGTAATGCCTGCCATGTCTCATTATTCTTTGGATGATGAAAAACAACGAGCAAATGTATTATTAAGTTTACATGTTGAATTTTTAAAGAATACATGTAAATTAAAGGAATATTATGACATGTCATTAATACCTCTTACATTAAGGCAAAGAACAATACGAACGTTGATATCGTGCTGTGGAATGAGAATTTTACCGTATATAAAATCATTGATTAAATGAAGTCAATAACATTTTTAATGCCACCTTTTCAATATTCTCCAGTAGGTGGATTTAAAGTTATATTGCAATATGCGAATAAATTGTCAGCAGATGGGTATGATGTGCGTATTGTTTATGCGGATTCAACGAAATATAAAAAAATACCTTTAAAGATTAAATTGAAACTGTTGATTAAAAGTTTATTGTTTAAACTGAATATTCTGAAAAGAACAGTAAGAATATGGTTCCCATTGAATGAACAGGTTAAAGAATACAATGTCTATAGTTTAGATTATATAAATGTTCCAAAATCAGATTTGTATGTTTGTACGGCGGTGGATACAGCCTACTTCTTAGATAAATATCCAATTTGCGAGACAAGAAAATATTATTTTATTCAAGATTATGAAAAATGGGGCAGGACAGATAGTGAAGTAAGAGAAACATACCATTATAGATTAAATAAAATAGTTATATCAAGATGGCTTAAAAACATTTTGGAAAATGAAGAACATGTAGATTGTTCTTTAGTTCCTAATGGCTTTAATTGTAAGGAGTTTTATTTAACAATACCAGTCGAACAAAAGGATAAGTATATATTATCTTTATTATACCACGAAGCTGACAGAAAGGACTGTAAAACTGCTTTTGCTGCTATCGATATCGTTAAAAATAGGTTTCCACAGCTTCAGGTTAATATTTTTGGAACACCAGCTCGTCCAATATGCTTACCTGAATGGTATAATTATTATTGTAATCCTTCTAAAGAGGCACATCTTAAAATTAATAATGAATCAGCTATTTATGTTGCTTCAAGTAAAGAAGAAGGCTGGGGGTTGACGATTGGTGAAGCTATGTTGTGTGGTCAGGCTGTTGCATGTACAGATAATAGAGGTTATAAGGAAATGGCAAAAGACAAATTGACCGCATTATTGTCTCCGGTAGGAAATGCGGAGGCTTTAGCTACAAATATAATTTATTTAATCGAGAATGATGAGGAGAGGAGAAAAATAGCATTAAATGGTCTGTCATTTATAAAACAGCTCTCCGAGGACAAATCATACAAGTTATTTAAGTCTGCGTTAAACATACAATGAAAAATATTGCGGTGAGAGACACCTCATTGGACAATGTATGTGCCATAATGATAATATATATGATTTATGGACATGTGTGTTTGTGGTGTGGAGTGAAACAAAATGAGATATTAACAAGGTGCTTGTACTTTTTTATGCCATGGTTCTTTTTTAAAAGCGGTATGTTTTTTAGAGAAGAACCGGTAAGGCAAACTTTATTAAAGGGAATAAAACGGCTCGTAGTTCCATATATAATTTTTTCAATTATTGGGCAATTTGTATTTTGGATTATGTGGATATTGCAAGGGCGTGAAGTAAATATCGATTACATCTTAAGCCCTTTAAGGACCTTATTACATGAAGGAGCGGTTGTGGGAAATTCTCCTTTGTGGTTTTTATTCACATTGTTCTTGGTCAGGTTGATTTTTATTATTATATATAAAAGGACAAAGAAAATAGTAATGGTTATAACTTTTTTAAGTGTTGTTGTACCGTTTGTTTTGTGCCTTAATAAATTTCATGATTTTTATTACATCTCCAACGTTTGTAGCGGATTGTTTTTTTATATAATGGGATTTTATTTAAAAGACAAGCAATATGAAATGAAATATATGGTTCTAGGTCTGTTATTTTATTTGTTGTATGTAATTTATTACCCTTCTTACTTTGATTTTCGTTCAAACCAGATTAATCCTTCGTTCTATATTTTATGTTTTTTATCATGTATTGGCGGCATTATTGTTTATAACAATATATTTAAGAGACTTTTTTCTAATTTTAAAATATTAGAGTATATTGGCAGGAACTCTATGTCGTATTACGTTTTACATTGGATTGTCTTGGGAGTAATGTCAATTTTATTTAAGTATATATTAAATTTTGAAGACGGTTATCTGCTTTTTAGTATATATCTTATTTCAAATATATTACTGTTGCCGTTATTGGATGTGTTTATAAGTAAGAAGTTTAAATGGGTTCTTGGTAAATAAAGATTGTCAAATCATGAATAATTATTCTTTGGATAACATTTTTGGACTGCAGAATCGAAAATTATATATGGGAATATCCATATTATGGATAATATGCTACCATTTTTATCTTGTCACACAATCTTTTTTTGATGAAAACCTTTACTTCCTCAAGTTATTGTTTAGAAATGGTTATGTGGGTGTAGATGTGTTTTTTATATTATCCTCTTATGGATTGTGTTGTTCTTTAGAGCGTAGCTCAATAAGAAAATACTATAAAAAAAGATTCTTTAGAATAATTCCAATTTATGTTATATTTTTAGTGGTTTGTAAATTCTTATTGCATATTGATAAAGGTTTCTTTTATGATAGTTTTTTACAGATGAGTAGCCTTTCTATATTTAATACACAATTTACGAAACCTGTAAGTATGGGTGGCGAATGGTTTGTTCCTGCGATTATAAATCTTTACATAGTATTCCCGATTATATATAAAGTAATAAAGTTAATTCTTAATAAATACAGCTATGGTGGATACGTTGTAATTATTTTAAGTATTTTATCGACTGAATTTTTAAGAAATTACATTTCTCCTAATTATGTTGTACGTTTTCCTATTATCGTGTGTGGTGTTTTAACATATTTATATCTGAAAAAAGGTGACTATAAAAAATTATGCCATGTATATTTTCTTATGATTATTTTTGCATTTATTATGGTAAGAACTAATGTAATTTTGTCTCTTATAGTTCCAATTGTTTTAAAATGTTTGAATGACATGGATTTTAAATCAGATAACAGGTTACTTGACTTTTGTGGAACAATAAGTTTTGAATTGTATTTATCTCATGTTATTCCAATGAACTTTTGTTCTGATAAAAACATCTTACATTCTTTTGCTATAATGTTTTTTGGTACATTTATTCTATGTTTTGTTTTTGTAAAGGTGAATTCTCTTGTGAGGAAATTTAATTAATATGAGATATACATTTTTATTGCCTGCCTATAAAAAATCTTTTTTAGATAAGGCTATTCGTAGTATATTAAACCAGACATATACGGATTTCAAAATCATAATAAGTGATGATTGCTCTCCAGAAGATTTATATTCAGTTGTAAAAGAATTTTCTGACGATACACGCTTGACATATAGACGAAATGAAAAAAACATTGGAGGAACAAGTCTTGTCGCTCATTGGAATATGTTGTTGGATTTATGTGATACAGATTATTTTATATTGGCAAGTGATGATGATTTGTATTTACCTCATTTCTTAGAGGAGATAGATAAATTGGTGGAAAAATATCCAACAGTTGATTTATTTCACTCACGGGCACAATGTATTAATGGGAAGGATGAGATTTTTAAAATAGATCCATTGTATAAGGAATATGTCACACAATTAGAATATTTTGAACAATTGGATTATTATAATCATATCGAGTGTATCGCTAACTATGTGTTTAAAACAGAAGTATTAAAAAAGAAAGGTGGATTTGTCGATTTTCCATTGGCATGGTCTTCTGATACTGCAACGTGTAATATAATGGCTGTAAATGGAGTCGTAAACACTTCTGGTGTATATTTTTCTTTTAGAATGTCTGGTTTGAATATTTCATCTCAACCGATAGAGAATAAAGAAATATCAAGGCTAAAATTCAAGGCTTTTTGTGAATATGATGCTTTCATGTCAGAGATATTGAAAAATCTTAAAATTGGTGACAGCTTGTTGGAAAAAACTACTTATGACCGGGTCTGTAAGCAGCACACAAGAAGAATGTCCGGACTTATAGCATGGCAGTCCGTCAATTTATCATTTATTGAATTTGTTTCTTATTTAAAAAGATATAAGAAGAAAGGATATATCGACAGTTTATTTATAATAGTAAAGAAATGGCTCGTTTCAAGATTAAAGCGATAATGACATTGTTAATGACGATAAAGATTTGGTTTCTCAATAATTTTAAACATGTGAAAATAAGTGTTGGAAAAAATTGTATCATTAAAAATCTAAAGTTGGCAAGTTGTGGCTCAGGAAATGTTATTAACTTAGGTGATAATGTCATTTTGAAAAACGTTTCGATAAAGATTTTTGGAAATAATACCTTAATTCCGCAACACTATTATAAAATATTTTTTTTAAGTACCT
>OGYZ01000360.1_pt1 | contig 42291 bp, 39 predicted proteins | sample 1576681 | NCBI WGS metagenome assembly OGYZ01 (sample SAMEA3541480, study PRJEB24748) | human gut metagenome | biome: human gut; feature: human-associated habitat; material: faeces | place: China | collected 2012 | reverse complement strand
CATCTGACCCACCATAGGAGTCTTCGGAAGTTTTACGTTCACCTCGCTGCTGTTGACCATAACCAGAATACCTACTCTATTGTTATCAATAGCAGTCTGTTCTTTCTGCGTCACAGAATCAGTTCGAATCACATTCTGCGCGATACATCCCAGAAGGTTACCGCCAATGCTACGTATGCCGATGCCTTCGTCTGTATCAACATTTAGAGCTGCGTAAGCAGGATCAAACACATTATTTACTGCGCTGACAGTGCTGCCCATGTTCGAGCCTTTAGTAATTTTACGAACTATCATGGTTGCATTATTGACATTAGAAGATCCTGTCTGTCCAGATGCGCGATCTCCATACATATCGCATGCCGTTTGCCAATAATCAGTAAAAGGATTGATTAACGCAGCCTTACCGACGCATACCTCTCCATACCCATTATTATAGTATCCATTCCAGAACGATGAATGTTCCAGTGCCGTACCAATACGTAGATCAAACTGACCATAAACACCAATACCAAGCCCATTTTCTGTAATATTCAGCCCTCCAATCTTTCCAGAAGTTGCAGTAATCTTACCAGTAATATCCGCATCGGTCGTCTTGAGCTTACCGCCTCTAGTTATAGAAGTGGTAGCCGTGCTGCCTTCAGTACCGCCTATCCAGAACGCATAATCCGCATCATTCTTCACCCACCGGAACGAGCCAAAGATATTGTTACCCTCCATCAGGTTGAACTGTTGGCCCTGGGCGAACTTCAGAACCGCATTCTTGCCTACGATAAGAGGAGAATACATCGGACCGGCATCACTCAGTTTTATCCACAGCCTATTACCATCTGAGTCGGTAGCTGAAGGGTCGAAGGAACTGCCCGTAGCCGTATGCGTGACATTACATTGGTAGACAGACCAGCCATCGTTAGCATTATTATCCTCGATGTAAATCAGGTCGATATACTTCTGTTCCAGAGTCAGGGCAGAATCATTATGATAAGTTGCCCCGCTCTTCCATCCTTCGGAATTCCGGACGATACAACCGTTCTTACCCATCTTTCCGGCTTCGGCAAAGTTGGCGACAATAACAGGCTGGCTCCAATCGTCCTGAACAGAGTCAGTACCATGCTTTCCAGCGCGAACAGACTCCCAGATAAACCGGTTTACAGACGATACAGCCAGCCGTTTTGCCGTCCATCCTCCCTGTAGGATACCATTTGTACGGTAAGGCTTAGATGGCGACACCGTATCGTTAGGCGTAGCGATATATGCGCGCTCCATAACGATGGCTTCAGCCTGCATCGGCATCGCCTTACTCCAGGTTATGTTACCTACGGCATCTACAGTTCCGTCGGTACGCCATAAACTCTCAGTAAGAGCTATCATCGATTGCCAGGCAAAGAGACCATAATCGCCGTAGCTGTCTGTGCCGCCATCCTTGAAATATCCGATGAAGAAATAATATTCTCCTGCATCAGGCATGGATAATTCAGCAACAAGACTCTGACCATCGCCGCTTACTACATAGGCATGCTTCGATCTGTTGAGATATTCGCTATCTTCCTTTATCTGATTGCCCTCGCTATTGATAACCTCAGACGGCAGATAGAGACGAGAGATACATACCAGGTCCCAGTTAGCTTCAGAGTAAGACTTCAGCATCACTCTGAGATAACTATCCCGGAAATGGTTAACAACCTTAATACGACGTATGCACTTGCCGTTGTCACCAAGAGAGGAAGGAGTCTTATAGAAAGTTTTCTTCTGCTTGATACCATCTAACAGAATTTCACTTTCTTCTGTTCCCCATGCGCTAGTACTGCTGTTGTACCGGTCGATAATCTCATCTGTTGTAATCTTACCACCCAGCACGATACTCTTATCTCCCGTAGCCGGAGCCGTCTTTGTCCAGCCGCTGCCAATATCATCCTGCGCTTTATCATAGTCGGCAAGCGTTTTCGGGGTAGGAAGAACTGATGGTTCTGAAGCTGAAGACTGATAGCCTACGATGAGACCATTGCCATCCTCACCATCCTTCGCTTTATAACCTCCGCATGAAAAGGTTATAATTTCGTCTCCATCCGTAAACCATGTGATTTTCATTATCCACAGCCACGGAGTAACATCGTCAAAGGTAATTTGACTGAAGTCTTTACTGCCATGTTCTCTGAATAATGTCGGATTCCGGTTTACATCAGAACTATCTCCAGCATAATACCAGGTTTCAATGCTAGAAATGCTCTTCGGGTAACGGTTGAAAAGCTTAGGTTCAGAGAAATTGCCATCCGCTCCTACATCTCCCGTCTTATACGCCACATATACATACTGCTTCTCCTGAGTCGGCTCCATCGGATCATCCTGCCACCCCATAGGCTGCAAAACGCCATGCAGACGGTAAGGCTGTGTAATGAAATTCGATTCAGACTGATCGGAGAGATAATAGACATACTCATATCCACGACCATCAGTACCCGTCACGTTTGGCACTATCTTCACGGTCACATAGTCTATATAGGTTGAACCGTCATCAAGTGTGCCTGTCACTTTGAAGACTATAGTCTGTGCATCCATACCGATATTAGCATCTTTTGCACACGATATAGAAGCCGTATTACCACTTATAGAATAAGACACATCATCAGTAGTAGCTGCCCTGTCTCCAACAACAGAGCTTATTTTACAGGTCTTTCCGTCTACACGAAGACTAAAATAAATATCCTCCCTGAACGTTACCAACACCTTTCCCTTGCTGTCTGTAGGAATCGTGACAATATCATCAGTAGATGTAGCCTTTGCCGCATGTTTCCCGAAATGAGCATATTCCGCAGGTTTAGAGAACGCTTCCCAATGACCGTTTGTAGATACTCGCTTGCATACCCATTCGTACTGGTTCACTGCATCCACACCCGTAGGATCATCCGTCCATCCGCTAGGAACAAATTCCTTGTCCGTGCGCTGATATTCCTTGTTTGTTGCAAAGTCGCTAGGTGTAGGGTTGGAAGGAGCTGTGTCTTGCAACTTAAAGATATACTCAATACCCTTACCATCCTTACCATACGCAAGCACAGGGACAGATTCCTTGTCAAGCATCTGATTGTTCTTGTCGTAGAGAGCGAAAGTAACCATCTTATCGTCCGAGGTTACATCAACACCAGCACCAAGAGCCAAGTCTTTAGTAGCATTTTCGTCCTTTCCGTATTTCAACGACATTCCAACAGGAAGAGTAGTCAGCTTGTATCGCTTGTCGTCTGACGATGTAGCATAGGCATCACAGCTTACGGAATTAACTGTCGTGTTCCCGTCCTTATCAACAATGATACTGTCCGCAGAAGGAATCAGCTCGTACACGACCGTATCAGACGATTTCAAAATGGTAAGCTCTCGGGTATACTCGTAGCTGGCTCCGGCATATTTGCCCACAACCGTGATGTCCAGTTTCGTAACCTGGTCGAGGGTATCGGCGGTAAGATTATCTGCATCAATGGTGATTATCTTTGCCTTGCCGTCAATACTCATCGAAGTCTTCAAGCCTGCTACACTAGAGATATTGAGTGACGAAATCGCCCATGGCTCGTTATGATACATCAATGATACCTTTGTCTTAATAGGGAAACCGATATACTTACCAGCTCTGGTATTCCATGCTACCGATGCACTCTCATTGCTCAGATCGCACACCATGAATGGAAGGCTGTCGTGCTGGATGCGGATAGGCATCTGCACCGTTTTCGAGGTCTTACCTTCAAGGTCTACGACGATGGTCACCATCGCATCCGACATTTTGCGCATAGCTGCGTAATCGAAATTGGTATCATCCGCAGTTCCGGCAACACCATCCTTGATATTCCTGATACCCTTGATGAAAACGGTAGAGTTCTTTACCTCTACGTCGCAGTCCTCGCTTACTACATACAAGCGATAATGGCCTTCTGTCACGTCCTCGCTATTCGCATCTTCTTCGAGCAGAATATCCATACCCTTACGCACGAAGACGGCCGTAGAGATGCGGTACTGCTTGGTAGCCTTGCCCTCATCCTGAGTATAGAGACCATTAATGACATTACCCATATCATCTACCGTGATGACACTCTGATACTGCGAGAGACTCACATCATAAGCCTTCGCCTCGTTCTTCAGGTCATCGAGCCCAAGAATATCACCGAGATACTCCACGTTGCCGCCGAAGTATACGTTATCCTGTACGAAGATACCATTGCCTGAAGGATGGATATACGATCCGTCTCTTCGCTTGATAGCCAGTCCTCCGAGCCATCCGTATCGACATACGCGGTTCTCTGTATATATCTCCCAGTTGCATACACCATCCAGCACCTCGATATAGCTGTTTCCCCTCGAAGAAAAATACATGCTGCTCTGGCGCTTATCATCGGTAAAGCTACCATACTGGGCAAAATCCATATAGGCGCAAGGATCCGGAGTTGCCTCCGAACGTTTACCATATTCGAATACGAACTTACCCTTCTCGCTAGTGATGATTTTCTTCACATAAAAGTAAGTAGTGAAGAAACCTTTATGCAGAACGAAATTGCAATCATCCAACGCGCCTTCGGTATTTTTATCTGAACCATGGGCGTTATCTATATCGGCATAGATACCGCGACAGATATCTCCCACCTGCAGAGATCCGTAATCGTTTCCCTCCAGATGAAGAGAGATGATGTGTTTCCCGGTATCTACACTCTCGATGGTTCCATAGCCGTTGGTATTCCATTGCTCCGCTTTGGTTACAGAGATTTCGTTGAAGACGAACTTAGGAGCAGAGATGAACTGACGAACGAACAGGCTGTTCATCTCTGCGTCACCATTATTATCGATACTTGCACCGGAACCATAAGCTCCGGAAACGAAATTGTATGTCATGAAGGCATAGAGTTTCGCTAATCCCTCGCCGGTTATCTGGCTCTTTCCGTCTCCAAGCTTCAACCCTTTCAGCAGAGATATCACATCCTCGAAGGTAATCTTACCTTTGGCCGTATCGTCTATATCCTTGCGCAACATCTTCTTTTCGAGTGCGCCTCCAGGAGTGCAGTCGTCTGCCATACCTGCCTTTATTCTGTCGCCCTGGTACAGGATATAACCGTAATCATAAGAAAGTCCGTTCAACACTTCGATATTGAAGTGTTGATGGCCAATACCTCCTCCACCACTATATCGGTCGGTCAGAGTACTTGCAACGTAGTTAAAGAGAGCGTCTGCAGTAGTAACACCCCATGTTTCCGAATAGGGCTCCTGAACAGGGAAGAGCACCCCTCCACTCAGCAGCTGACGTGGGAACTCAACTAAGCGAGGGGCGATAGTAAAATTTCCGATTTCGGGTAGATGGATATCCATCTGTTTGAAATCGCTGGCATCTGACCTCGTGAGGTTCAGGTACGGACGGGCATCTGAATATTTATATGTGAAGGTATAGTTCGAAGGCAGCTCCTTCGCCTCGTAGTTCACGTCACTCTCGATAACGGTTATCTTCCTGAGAGCACTACCATGGTAAACATACTTGCCCAGAGACGGGAAGAAATCGAGCATCCACAGGCGCTCCTTCTTGTCCAGGAATCCGGTGTTCTTCTTAAACTTGCGGGTGGTATCTACGCGGTATTCCTCAGAGTCCTCCTCTATTTCTGCCACATTGTGGGTATGCTCTGCAGTATTTTCGCTGTTGCCGTAGGCGCGGAAACAGTCTACACCTCCTAGCGAATTCTCGAAGAGGAACCACTCTTCTTCTTCGCTCTTCATGTCGCTAGCATAGTAGCGTTGTACGTAGGTAACCCGCTTCCCGTCCTGTTCTACCCAGATATCGTAATAAGATGGCTGGATAGAACCGCCTATCTTCTTGGCGATAATGGCGTATTGTACCGGCACGGTATAAACGGTTCCGGCATTCATATGGCCCATCAGTACCACTTCCTTCTCTTCGTAGGCGGTCCCATTCCACATGTATGCCTTGCACTTCATCACGCTGGGGGCAGTTGCGTAATAGGTAAGGAATTCTGGAGAATAATAGGTTACAGCCTTCACCTGCGGCTGCCAGGTAAGGAAATTGTTTTTCAGAAAATTGGTAGCCGAATCAGAGAGCCTGTCAACGCCGGCACGTATCACGGAGAATGTGAATTCCTTCTTGCTGTCCTCGCTGCCAACCTCGTAAAGTGTTGCCACAAAGGATTTCATGATGTGCGGCTGAACATAAGGTTCACTACTGTCCTTCACCTCAAAACTGAGCAGAGGAAGGATGATATCCTTGACGGATAACGTAATTCGGTTCTTATCGTTCGGCGTATAGGTATGCTGGACGATATTTTCGCTTGAGCCTTGATACCGTAGGGCGAAAACCACATCAGCCTTCGAGGTACTGAATATCTCAAAGGCATTCATGGAACCTACCATGCTCAGAGCATCTGGATATAATAAAACCTGTATCATCTTAAAATTGCTTTGGTTATATTGCAAAGTTAAGATAATACAGGTATATAACAAAGGACGAAACCCTACGAAATCGGTATGCATTCCAGCCAGACGGTCGTACAATGATACACCCATTTACTGTGACGGAACATCGTTGCGTGTCGGATTTTCTGACTTACGTATGATTTCTGCAGGCCATACTTCTGGCCAACGTACTCAGCTGAAGGGAGAGGAGGATAGATAATCTTGAATGTGCGGTCCCGGTTATCTCCGGAATTATTGTAATCACTCTCAGATACCTCTACCGTCTCTTCGAATCCGAGCCACTCATATTTGCAGTTCATCGCCGGCATTATGGCTTCCAGCCTCTTCGCCTCGCTAACAGGAGTAGTGAGAGCGATGGTTCTGAGCTCGCTTTCCGTTGGTTCGCTCTTTCCTCCGAGGGTAAACTTAAGCTTGTTGAAGAAGAAACTCACACCTCTGATCACAACCTTTGCGTAAGGAGGAAGGTTCTGCTTCTGCGACTGGGAGAGGAGCAGTTTTACCTTGAGTTCCTGGAGTGAATTTCTGAGCAGGAGATCATACTGCCGGTAAAACTTCTCAAAGATGCCATCCTCGCCATTATATACCAGGGAATAGCCGAACAGTTTCCGGGGTGTAGGATTTCCTGGCCGATGCGTACCAAATTTATCAGAAACTGATACATGAATATCGTATGCCGTCACGGTTCCGCAAGGCATGTCATCGGTTCCCATGTATGGGAAGGCGAGCATGACTGGAGTTGTGACTGCATCTTCGCTGGTTTCTGAGTTGTCTTCCGTTGCCACCTTCATCGAAGAGTTGAGCGTAGCGTAATCTCCGATATACAGCCATCTGCCCATATCTCTCGTGATAGTCTCTCCGTCCGCTTCCTGTTTATACTGCAGCATTCTTACTTCCGGTATCATCTCCGGTATCTCTACGTCTTGCGTATCAACATCATCTTCGCCGGAGTCGTAACTCTGCGAACATTCTCCTATTTTGGTTTTCACCTTATAGTTGCCGGAAAATCCGTTCTTGTAGAAACAGCCTTCTTCGTTGCTGAAGTAGGCGCCAGAATTATTCGCTATCATATCCTTGATATTGTCATAGCTGTCTTCTGCATCGCTATCTACCTGGTGTTTCGAACGCAGGACCACGCGCTTGTAATCGGATACAGTCTTATAAGATAAGGTAGGCTCTTCGGTCATCTGGCGGGTTAGATCCGCAACTGGAACGCTATCTACCGCATCTCTCAGGAAGATGATATCTGCAGTATGGGTTCCCTCGTCAGACACGAACTCGCAGAGGAACTTTTTCCGAAAAACTGAGAGGAAATCTGATACCGACACGTCCGGAAGAAGATCCTCGATGCGGATATGTCCGTTCACCATCACGTCTATCACATTATTGAGTAATACCATCTTGTTGAATGGTTCCGTCCTGGTAAAGAAATTCTCCTTGAGGTCATAACCGAAGTACTTGAACACCCGCTTCAGTACATAGTTGGCACGGATGAACGGGGATATATAATAGCCCTTATCCAGACTGATCGGTATCTCATTTACATATTCCGTATCCGGATATGCGTTCCAGAAGGTATTGTCTCCTGTGTTGCAGAGAACTACTCCGAATTTTTCCGGGGCAGCCACATACTCGTAGCCGCCACCTTCCTTGTATCTCCAGTAGTTGGCATTAGGAAGTTTCTGAAGCCTGCCCAGCTTGTTCAGTATCTTATAGGTATATTCCTTGTCCATGCCAGAGTCATCTGCAAGCAGAACCGGGAAGATATCATAGTTCTCGTTCTCGCCACCTACGAGAGATCTGCAGAACTCGATGCACTCGTCTACGGTTGTGCAACCCGGTATCATCTCGTCCTTGAAGATGCTCTTCAGCTTTACATTCTGTATCTTCGAGTAGAAGGATCCGTCGTTGATATAGAAGGAAGAAGAGATGTTTCCCTTGTGCTGTGCCGAGAGAACTATCTGCCGGCATTGGGCGAAATACTCGCCGTCTTCGATGCTTACGTTCGTAGCCACCATCTTGTCTCTCATCCCGAAGGTATCGGGATAGTTTAGTATCATGCGGTTGTAGTCGCTTGCCGGAATATCCAGCGGGGAGGTTGTTTCCCCGTAATCGTTGAAGAACGGGTTGGTACGTTCTACCTCCAGCTTGGCGCCTTCGCCAAGCTGGTAGGCCTTTCCTTTATCCAGATTTGTTATTTTCATGTTCAGAAGATTTTATTTTTTAGCAAACTTTCTCGCCTGGTTTCTCAGTTCCTGCTTGGCGTCCAGATCCGAGAGTGATACAAACGAGCGGATTCCGTCTCTCTTGAGCTCTCTGAGCAGTTCCAGGAGATCGTCATTATTGCGTCCCGACGTAGCATTTCCTGCATCGCGATGCGCAGATTCCTGCGTCCGGACGTAAAAATCTGCCCCTCCCGGAGCGATTTCCTGACTGATCCGGGCAGACTGGCGGGCGATGCTTCCACCCAGCGCCCTGCCCTGCATGGCCATCAGATACTTGCCCATATCGAAGGTTCTTATCTGTCCGGCACGCTGGGCTGCATCCATCAGGTTGATGAGCGGAGCGATGGTAGGGTTCTCCAGGGCTGCATTCGATGCCACCCACTCCTTGCTCCTGCCTCTAGGTCCCTCGCCTACGATAACGGTAGGGTGATCTACGTACCCGCGCTTACCTGGCGCATACTCGGCGTTGAAGTGTTTGCCATCCTGCTCGCGCTCTACATCGATGCGTCCGCCACTCTCGCGGCCGCTTGCCACACGGGAGCCGGCAGAACTGGTTCCGCTGGCGGTTCCGTTGAGGGTCATGCGCTTCACCTTCTGGCGCTCAGCATTTGCCACGGCAAGCTGGGCTGCACCGGTCACACCCATCAGGGCTGCGGCAACACTTCCGGCAATCGGACCTAAATCGCTGTACGCCTTCATGATAGATGTTGCAGTATTAGAGATAATCTGAGCTACCTGCATGGCGAAGTTCACGTCAGCATACTTTTTCTGTATCTTCAGTTTCTCGTTGGCTTTTTTCTTCTCCAGTTTCTCCTGGAGTGCCGTATTACCCTCGGCAGCCTTGATTTCTGCGTCATACTTTGCATCGACGTTCGCCATCTCTGCATTCTGCAGCGAAGTCACGGCATTACTGAAGAGGTTTGTATAGTACTGAGCCTGCTTTGCGAAGGACTCTTTCTTCAGTTGCTGCACTCTCTGCTCATATTCCTGCTGAGTGATATACTGGTTGTCGAGTGCCTGCTGAAGTAATTCCAGTTGACGGTCGTATTCACTCTGCTGGTCGAAACCGAGAGCCTGCCTAGCCTGCTTCTCCTTGTCAGCCTGCTGGGCAAGCTGCTCATTATGCTTGGCTGTATACTCCGCCTCTATCTGATTCTGCACATCTTTATATGCCTTCTCCAGCTGGGCAGTATCTTCCCCGTTCTGCTTGGCCATATTGAGCGCAGCCTGATAATATCCCTTCAGAACTTCCAGTTTCTGGTCGCGTTGCTGTTCCAGGGTCAGTTCCTGCTGCATCTCTCCTTGCTCCATTACCTTCGCCAGGGCATCCTGGTAAGCCTGTTCTACTGCCACCTGCTGCTCGAAATGAGCCTGTTCTGCAGCCCGGAGGTTCGCCTGCTGTTTATCCTGGAGCGCTTTCTTCTTTGCGCCATCAGCAATTCCGATATTCTGCGACTGCTCGCTATACGAGGTTTCGATGGCGAGGATGTTGGCGGTATGCTGGGTCTTCAGAGCCTGCATGGCGAGATCGTACTTCTCTTGAGACACCTTCTTCTGCGCAAGAGCCATGTTCCAGTTGTTCGCATCCTGCTGGTAATCCTGGTTGGCTGCATCGATATCTGCCTGTCGGTTTTCAGAAAATCTCTTCGATGCGATATCGTCAGGATTAGGCTTTGAGGTGGTGTTTGTGGTTCCGGTATGACCACCTGCTCCGGTATGATTGCCCGTTCTGCCACCGCCGCCACCGCCGTTTCCTCTGGCTTTTTTAGGAGTCACAATACCGATGTCCGCAATCTTGGAGTTCAGCTCATCTATCTTTCCGTTTACGCGGTCTATCTGCTGCTCTGTATTGTAGAGCGCCTTCGCGGCATTTGTTTCTGTATCTGTGCCGAAGAACTTGGAGACACCTCTCATAAAACTGTTCTGTGGATGAAGGATGTTGTCTGTCTTTACATCATGATAGGCCTTATTCTGCTCATCCCACTTATCTTCCAGGTCGCCTTTCTGCTTATACAGATCCACCAGTTTGTCCTTGTATGCCTTCAGCTTGATCTCCTTCTCCAGAGAAACGAGATAGTCATCAATGGCGGCCTTGTTGTCCCTTGTCAGTCTGCCCTCTTCAGAGAGCATGCCATTATAACCAGGAATTATCTTCTTGAGTTCATCGAGAGCCTCCTTGCGGCGATCCATGGAGATTTTCTCGTTGCGCATGGTTTCGTTGAGCTGCTTCACCTTGGCGGTCTGCTCGTTCACCTGAGCGTTCAGGTCTCGCTCCATGGTTTCCAGTTCCTTGGCCGAAGCTGCTGCCTCTTTCTGCTTTTTGTGCATATCCCATAACTTCAGGGAGAGAACCGTTACTCCCGCAGCAATCAGCCCGAAGACGCTTGCCTTCATAGTTGCATTCATGGCGGTCCAGGCATTCTTGGCTAGCGTCACCCTGCCCGTGAGCAGGTAGAAACCCGCCTGCAGCAGCTTCAGGAGTCCGGTTCCGGTAGCGCAGATTACGTTCCATGCCTGCTGTGCTGCGGCAGCACCCTTGGTTACAACGATATTCGTCTTGATGGCGTTGCTGGTGGCTATCGCTACAACCGTGAAGGCTGTGAGCAGAATACCGAGCGTCTTCACCACGCCCTGATGCTTTACGCACCAGGATATGAGACTGATGGTGTTCAGCTGCATATCTGCATAGGCATCATCCCATTGTTCCTTGAGCGGGAGGATTTCGTCTCCCAGAGCCTTCTGGGCGTTCTGCAGTTCTACTGTTTTCTGGGCGGCACGGTCGGCTGCGCTGATATAGGTCTCTCCTGCCGCAGCCAGCTGGGTATCCACAATCTCTGCCACAGCCTTCATAAAGTCGCCCGTCTCCTTGGTCTTCTCTGAGATTTCTGCTGCAGAGATACCCAGGTTATCGAGGATTAATGGGGACTTGCGACCGAGACCGGTCACGATGCTGTCGGTCATGTAGTCTACCGACTGACCCGTCTGCTGCGCCTTCAGCTGGGCAAACTCCAGGTACTTGCCCAGATCTTCCAGCGGAATGCGGAAATCATTAGCCTGTACGGCAGCCGTCATCAGCTGAACATCGTTTACGGTTCCCTTGGTTGCCTTGCGGAGATTATCCAGCAGTCCCTCCTGGTTCAAGTTATTGAAAGCCCTTGTAACACCATCTGCCTGCTCTGCCATCTCAAGACCGCCATTAATGAGCTCTGCGATGGAATCCTTGAATTCTCTCACTTTTTCGCCGAAGAGCTCTGCACCTTTGGTCAGCATATTACCCAGAAGCACACCGTTCACGGTATCATCAGATGCGAGTTCTCCAAAACTCTTGGCATTCTGCTTCAGTTCCGAGATACGTCCGGAAACATCTTTCAGGCGCTGCTCCAGCACACCATAGGCCTCCGGATTGAGCGACTGCACGGTATTATCCAATTCCTTCTGCAGGCTCTTCTGCTGTTTCTTCAGCTGCACCATACTCATATCCAAGATATCGATTTTGTTTGTCTGCTCGCCTATACGGTCGGTAAGCGTGCGGATCTCCTTGCTGGTCTCGGAGTACTGCTTCTTCAGGTTCCTGTAGGTTTCCGACTCTTTTCTTCCGGCTGCCTCCAGACTGATCATCTGGTTGAGTCGTGCCTTATTCTCTGAGCGCAGCTTCTTGCTCTGCTGCTCCAGGGTGTAGATGGCTTTCTGCGCATCGGCAGTCTTTACATCTACGGTATATCGGATTTCGTCTTCCGTTAAATGTTTGTTTGACATAACTTATGATTTTTGTGGGTTGAGTGATTGTTCCAGTTCCTGGCGTATGCTGTTCCGTACTTCATCGTTGAAGCCATAGCGAAGCTTAGGGAATGTTTCATGGTACAATACGCCCCAGACTACGCGGTTATAGAGCGCGAGGTTCCTGCGCTTGAACTTGCTGATGCGGTCGTTGCGCTGGCGGTACTGCATATCCAGAAAACGGAGATAAGGAAGGATGCGCACGAAGATGGTGCGGTTCTCGCCAGAAATCTGACTGTCGAACGAGTGAGCGGAAAGCGTGGTGAGCAATCTGCCGGTACGGCGCTTGTAATGATTGCGCACCACGTTCTCCTGGGTGGAGTATATCTTCAGGATGCCTGCCTGAAGAGTCTCGTGAACGAATTTCTTTTTAACAAGACTGTCTGTTACCATATTCTTTATACATTACTAATTAGTAATGCAAATATAGTAAGAGACAGACAAAGGGCAAAGGACTGCACCCTATCTCTTGAGGATGCAGATCCGATATAGAGGATACCCTATGAAGGGTGTAAGAATTGTACAAAACAGAAGGTAGAGTACCCAGTAGGCGGGAATTCTACTCTTAACCAGGAAAGGCATCAGTACTACCGCTATAATGGCGGAGTAGCCTTGTATATAAGTTATCAGTCCCATAAGCTGTATATTTTAATGTGTTACTAATTCTCGGGTGCAAAGATACACCGCTTTTTCTGAAAAACCAAATTTATGCTCCAGAAAAAATGGCCACCCTCACGGGCAGCCATCCTTAGTTAGAGAATTGACTAAATTAAATTATTTGTCACTTTATTACATGATAGACTAGAAAAACTACTATTCTGTTTTGTTAGCGAGCACTCGGGTTACGATGAACATATTGTAGTCTGCCTCGTTTATCTCGAAGACAGACGAAACATGAATGCGATTTAAATCGAGCGACTCGTCTTCAAGATGCTGATCTCTGGTATCTTGAATTGTTTTCGTCAACGGGAATGTACCTTCAACAGTCGAACTGGCAACCATGTCGTGCCGGACATCGTAGCGTCCATCCTTAGAAGGAATTATAACTTCTGCATAGAAGTACTTCATAGGCTTCTCCCCTGTCAGCAGTTCGCCCAGTTTCTCGTGCATCTCCTTGAGCTGTTCATCGGTAATGCCCGAGATGTACATGCCGTTCATGCTGAGCATGTGTTCACGTGCCGGCTTGCCGGCAACCATCACTTCGCACTCCTCAAAGATAGGGTGCTTTCTTTCTTCATCCACGTTGGCTGCAACCTTAGCTGCAGCATTTTTATTCTGATTTTCCATAATCTGCTTAATTAAATTGTTTGTTACTATCGTTATTATTCTACTCCTCCATCTTTAGGCTTTGGTCGGCACCATCCTTCTGGGTACATCTGCTGAGAGTCTTCGGCAAGGTTTGCCCCACCCGAATTGCGGTAAGCCTCGAAAATCTTGTGACGCTTGTTCTGCAGTTCAAGGTTCTTCAGAGCATGATTGCTCTTGGCCTTCGCCATACCGGTAAGGTAATCCTCGGCAGCCTTGCGTCGGAAGTCGCGAATGTTACGTTCGCGCTCATTAAAGGAAGCCTTCTTGCGGTCAATTTCCTGTTCAAAATCTGTCCTATCCTTCTGAAGGGCCTCCATGTTTCTGCCTGCTATATCCCTCTGGAGGTCGCACTCACGCTGAAGCTTGATCTTCTCGTTTTCGAAGTTCTCGCGTTCCTTATTGATAGCCTCGGTGTTCTTTACTAGCTGAGCATGGAATATCTCAGTTGTCATTATCTCTTCTGCAGTTTCTACTGCTCCGTCTAATACGGTATTGATATCTTTTTCGTTACTCATTTTATTTTGAATTTAATCGTTTATACTCTGCCATGTTCATGCTGATTCTCTCCAGGTATATGCCCCGCGTATTAGGAGCTGAGTAATACCTGCCGTCGAGCCAGACGATGATGGCACGGTCATTTTTCCGGTCGTTGTAGCAGCGGATTCTGCCTCTGCGGTTTTTGTCGAGCCAGCACATTGCCTCGATCTTGCTCTTGCCCATCCGACGGCTCGTGTACTGAAACATGCTCGTTTTCAGTACTACGTTACAAAGCAGATGCGTGCGCCTGCGATGTTTGTTCTTAATTGTTCTCATAATTCTGTTGTGTTAAAATTCTCGGTGCAAAGATACGAAATCCTTGCCTTACGTCAAAGGACAAACATATGAGTGATGTTTGGCTATTTTTCACTCATTTCTTCTACCGGGCGCCAGAAGACTGCGAAAACAGGGGTTTTACCATCTGCGTCGTACTCTTCGCTCTCTACGAAAATCTGAGGAGCCGAACCAAAATAGAGGATACCGTCTTTGGCTATCACTCCCTCACAACAGAATTCGGGATGGCGAGGATCGAAGTATCTTACCCTGGTACCCTTCTTCATCCTGTCCAGGTTCTCCAGGAACTCTCTCGACTTGAGGATGACTATCTTCTTCTTGGCCACCTGCACCCACAGCGGATAGCTATGAGTCATCTTGCCTATCTTCAGAGCCAGGTCAAAGGCAGTCTTGGCGCTGAAGGAATCTTTCTCAGACGACACGCTGCACGTGGTTGTGGTGACGTCCGGATAAAACTGCTTATACTCCTCCAGGAGCTGCTTGGTTGATATTTTCTTAGCCATAACTACATCACCTCCCCTCCCATAATGAAGCCACCTAATACAGCTGCTGCCATGAAGGCGAAGAAACCTGCCATGGTCATAGCTACTTCGCCATAAGTAACGGCCTCCCCGCAAAGGTAGGAGAAGGTCTCGCTCTTGGTCTTGGCGAGCTTCCTGATTTCACACTTGAGGGCCTTCATGCCCTCCTCTACGCTGATGCCTGCAGGGCGCACCTGAGCATCACTAATTAAAATAGAATTCTGCATATCGCATCATCTCTTAAGCATTAACAGCCGATTGTACAAAAGGGTGGCGGCTGCATTCCCCGTTGCTTAAGAGATGATGACTTATCCGGAAGGACTAATCAAATCTACGGTTCATGCAGCCGCCATTTATTGCGAGAATTATTTCTCCAGTTAGGAAAATATATTTTCCCAGTTAGGAAAAACATTTTTCCCGATTAGGCATAAAAAAAGCCTGCGGCCAGAAGCCATAGGCGAAACGGTCGCCCTGCCGGATAGACTACTATCATCTCTTAAGCGTCGGCAAAGGTAAGAAGAAAATCCGGAACCGCCAAATAAAAATCGGGAAATTTTATCACGATGAGAATAATTAACACTTAAATATGCTGTAGAGCATAAAAATGAGGGGTTTGGGGAATGAAAAAGCCCCGATGCGCTGCTGCACCGGGGCTGATATGTTATTGTTCGCCTTTCTGATAAATCGGCGGAATCTTATTCAATACGAATACCACAGCAAGACCTATTACGGTGGTTACGCCTAACAACCTTTCTCATATCATTACCGATGGCCTCCCAGTCCTTTCTCAGATCTGAAGCATTATCGCCCTTCAGATAATCGTTGAACAGGCTGTTGTCTCCGCCCAGTCTTCCCAGGCTAACCAACCCTTCCAGTAAATTATTAAGTATTCTCATATCTTTCTTATTTTTGAGTGTCCTCGTTCTGTTACTAATTCTCACGGTGCAAATATACTATTATTTTCTGAACAGAACAAACGAAAGCGGGTATTTAACACAAAAAACTTGAAAATGGGAATGAAAAGCCCCGATGCGCTGCTGCACCGGGGCTGATGCGCCACAAGGCTATGGCGACTTCTGTCTTATGGGGAACGATGACCCCAGCCTCATTATATCCTGTCCGCAGCCGCACGCAAGCGATTGGAAACATCGCAAAGTGCTCCGCGGAGCATAACCTTCTCTTCTTCGGTGAAACCGCCTACACCACCATTTCCGTCAATACCATCGAGCTTATGATAAAGCCATGATGCCGATTTTCCGAAATAGGTATGTGCTATCTCGCGCCATGATACCGTCATCTGGATATCCTGTATGCGCTGCTTTACTGTGCTGTCCTTAGCCTGCTTCATTGTTACTTCCATAATCTTATGCTTTTTAATGCCCTCCCCGAAGGGAGAGCGTTGTTAATACTTGGTGTAATACTCTGGTGGCTCAATCATCTCATCAAACAGCTGCTGAGCGTACCATAATAACTGTGGGTTACCTCTAGGGTATGACTTCCGGAAATTTCTGATAGCTTCTATCAGTTCTTCCTCTTTTTCTGTTACTAGAATCTTCTTCATATCGTTTTATTTTAAGACAATGCAAAGATACTACTATTTTTCGTAGTAGCCAAATGTTTTGTACGAAAAATCGTAGTATTAACTATGTTTAAGCTTTCTGTATGTGAAAAGGTAGAAAATGAGCGGGAAAAAGTGTATCTTTGCAGAAAAGAAATGTTTCACCTATTAATATATATAAGGTATGGAAAAGATAATAACCGGCAAGGTTCGCAAGAACCTGAGCGAGCACACAGCCCGCATCATCCTGGAGCGCTCAGACAGATTGGCAAGCAGCACGCTTGAGCAGCTCCGCAAGTCTACCGACCGCGCCTACACCATGACAGGGTTCCTGCTCACGGTGTTCATCGCCCTCACGGCGTTTGTATTCTCCAGCCCGTCTTTATGGCAGCTCTCTACTGCTGCTGTTCTATGGGCAGGCATCTTTATTGCGCTATACATTATGATAAATCAAGTTCTATGGATTCACCCTTTCAGGCATACAGGCAACGAGCCCAGGAACATGATACAGGAGGAAAACATCGACAGGCTTCTGAAGAAGGGGCATAACCAGGAAGAGATGAACGCCTTATACTCCATCAATACCCTGCTCGATGCCATCAGCAATAACCAGGAAATCATCGACCGCAACAGGAGTATTCTTGCCAACCGCTGCGACCATATAGAAAAAGTAATGACGGTGATCAAGTGTACTGTTATTGTAGCCACCATCATCACCGTCATCTCGTTTCTAGCTTCCGCTCTGGGGATGTATCACGGTTCCGCCATTTGAGCGGTCGTCTCCACCTCCACGCTGAGGAATCCAGTCGTCATCGTCTGTTGGTCTCATAATCATAAAAAAGGGCTCGTGCATCCGGAGAGCAGTCCTTCAGCACGAGCCACACAGCTGTATTTCTTTTCACTTGTTATGTACAAACTCTGCTCAATCTGCACACAACCTTAGTTCAATGTCATCATTACGCCTGCAAAGATAGTACTTTTCTCTGGAACCATCAAACATTTTGCTGATTATTTTCAGAAAACAGCAAGAAAAAAGCCCCGATGCATCTCGCACCGGGGCTTCCTGACAATTTTGATAACTTTATAAACTTGGAAAACCGTACTCTACAACAAGAACGATAGATTTCCATATGAGAATTAGAACACACGCTTGTGCAATGTTAGAAGATCATAACTGTAACTAATAATCATGAGTATAAAAAAAGATACATCTAATATAAAATTCAGCCTAACTAAAAATGATAAACACTTAAACTATTTCTTAAACATGATAATCCTGTGATAAGAGAGCCGGGAGTGCGGGTTCTGACTTACCACCTCCATGCGCACACCCTTGGTCCCATAGCGGAAGAAGAGGAACTTCTTCGGCACACGATGCACAACCATCTGGAGGGTATCGCGACTCTCGATATGCACCCGCATGCTGTCGCCCTCGATATCGCCCCGCAGGGTTATCCATGGATCGCTCCAGGAAACCGTCTGCGAGACGTCGGGCGGTCGGTAAAGACCGGAAAGACTTCGACTGCATGTATCGTGAGGAACCGGCCGGATAGCTGCCTTCACGTCTACCTGGGTGGTGGTAGAGGTTGTAGCTGCCGCCATGATCCGGCTGTTCTTTATCTTGAGTTCCTTCCTGTTAACGGCAAGGAGAGAGTCGGGGTTACGCTTTAGGTCAGACGTCTTCAACGTGATGGCTGGCACGGAAGCTCTTGGCCTGCCTGACTGCGTGCGGCCTATCTCTACCTTGCCGTTGTGAAGGAGGATATCCTGATTCTCTTTCGTGCGCTCCGACTCGCCCCTGAGGTCGTGACACTCCTTGAATGCCACAACCAGGGCGAGCGGAATCAGCACTAGAAAAATAACCTTAATAAAACCTATAAACCTATTCACGACTTACAACAAATAACAACAAAACACTTAAAACTTATACACACTTCCGTTGGATCGTCTTGATAATCGAGGTAATGGTGGTGAGGTACGTAGGATCTGTAGCGTACTTGCACCCTACCCCGTCGCATATCTTCTGGGCAAACCTGAACGGGTCCTTGCGGCATGGCCAGGCATCCTTATAGCCCGGCTTCTGGAAGAGACGTTCATGTTCCTTCAGGCAGTCGCCTACGGAATCGAAATCCTTGAAGGCACGCATCACGGTATAATACCAGAGATTTTTGCCTGCTACCTTGCACACGGAGACGATGCGGTCCGGCTCCCTGAACTTCTGTTTAGGAGTCTTGAAGTACTCGTGGGTCTTCACCATGACGATATCTCCGTCCCATTTACTACCCTTGGTAATACCGAAGAGGTTAGCCTTACCGATAACCCTGGAGCCCCATCCTGTCTCAAGCATCGCCTGGGCAGTAACGAAGGCAGGATCTATTTCTGTTTTTGCCTCCACGGCCGCAGCATACACCTGACGGGCGAAGGCTAATTGAGTTTTACTTGCCATACCTTTATATATATTATAATTAATGTATACCTATGATGCATCATCGGGCGCATCTTTTTCAGAAAAACCGATAGGCCCGCCGCCGATGTAGTCTCCCTTGTCGTTGAAGTCCTTCATGTGTTTAACGAAGTTCCTCGGGAATATCGGATATATAGCCTGTATGTTCTCGATAATGGAGAATATCTCGCGTACCATCATAAACACGCAGATGTAGGTTCCTATCCATTGCATCGCGCCAACGGTAGAGCCCTCTACGGTGGCATGGCTTGCAAAATTACTCAGGATCATCAGGAAGATGTAGATTACAATCTTCTTCGTGAACCTGGAGAAGAAGGATTCGCTGGACGCATCCTTGTGGATAAGATGCTTCCATACACCCAGGAAGGTATCGATAGAGACGGCTATCGCTATCCACTTGGCAAACTCCCAGTCCTGATACACATACTGGAACCCTTCCGACACAGCCGTCAGAGGGAGCGAGGTGATTGCTATCATCGGTATATTTCGTTTATATTGTTTCATAACATTTCGGCCTTATGTTTTTTAGACATTGCAAAATTACGCAAATATTCCGGAACTGCAAAGGACGCTAGCGTGCCATCTCTCTCGACATCCGGTGAACATCGAGGATATCTGCACCTGTGGCAGATAGCATGAGGGTCCAGCCGTAGCTCTGGAGTTCTGCAGATACGAACGGAATAATCTCGCAGGTAGTAATACTCTCCCGGTCCATCCAGTAGAGTCCCTCTGTCTCCACATCTGCCATGATACGGGCATGAACCTTCGAAAGCATCTGAAGGGTGCGGTCGTTGGCTATGACTCGTTCGAGCATATCAGCATGAGCAGATAACTTCATCGCTACAGTTACGGCTATGCGCTGGGTACATTGGAAACTCCTGCGCCCATCGCTCTGCATATCCACTTCTCCGTAATCTACGAACAGGAAGGAACCGGTAAGCTTATCGATGCGTTGCTTCAGTTCGTCGAACGACTGGCCGTAAACATAGTTTTCTATCTCCGGAACCAGTTCTTTCTCGGGCAGGTTCTTGATCGCCTTGAGCACGGTAGCATATTCTTCCATACTGCTCTCGCCCTTGTTGGCAATACCCTTCGTAACTCCTGCAGTAGCAGGAAACTTGGCAAAATATTCGAATAAATCCAATAACATAGGCTTTTATAATTTTGTCGCAGAGAGTGTTTCCCCGCCTTGGTTATATAATCTTTTTAACTATCTCCAGAGGTAACCCTACCTCGTCTGCTATCTTGGCCAACTCCATACCGGTAGCCTTCAGACTCTTTACTCCCTCGATGGTCTTCTTCCTGAGAATGCGGAGATAGGTAAGCACGTTCAGCTGTTCTATCTGGCGGGCATTACCCAATCCATCCTTGGAGAGATCGTAGAGCGCATCGGTTGCATCGGTAGTAATGCTGCTGCCCTCCTTGGGTATGAACTTGGTAAGCAGGGAAAATTCTGTCTTCGAGAAGAGGAAATTATTTACTGCAGTAAAGTTCAAAGCTATCGCCCGGAGTGTGTTGACAGGCAGTTTCTTGAACTTCAGAGCGAGTTTCTGCGCCTCTTCCGAGGAATATACTCCCTTGTCGAAGTAGAGTATCGCAGCCAGCAGAGGAAGACTTTCCTCGCCCATATCGAGCAGCTGTCGCGCCTCGATATACTGAAGAGCCGTGAGCGAACAGGTGAGCGACTTGAAATCTGTATTAACCTCGTAGCCATAATAGGCTTTCTTGTCGATAAAGATAATCGGCAACTGCTGCCTGCAGAAACAGAGATCGAGCACGAACTTATCATCTTTCTCCTGGAAGATGAACGAGAGCTGACTGGCTATAGACATGAAGTTCTCCAGGGTTCGCTCATCGCGCTTAATCTTGTTCAGGTTCCATCCCTTCATGTAGCAGAGAAACAGACATTTCACGGCGCCTGGGGAAAACTGCCCACTCTCCATAAGAGAAAGCAGCTCCACCAGCTTCAGATATTGGTCAGAAGTGAGTAGTTCCCACGAGTTCGGAATTTCATACTCTATTCCGTTTGCCCTTACTGTTATCGTCTTTTTCATAAGCTTATGGCATTAAATACATATTGTCGTCCGGACGGTTCTCGGCAGAGAAGGAAAAAAAATCGTTTCCTTCCTGAGCATCGAGGAGCATATCTACATTATGCAGCAGATCTTCCACCTCCCCGTCTAGCTGTGTGGCGAGCTGCAGCGCACGGCTTGCCTCGTCGCTGCCTGAGCGGGTGGCGGTATTATCATCGAAGAGGTTGCGGATAGTGGCAGGGAACTCCAGGATATCGAAACGTCTGAGAGCCTTCGCCACGGTCTTCTTTACCAGGGCACGCTTGAGCATAGGCAGCGCCTTCTGGGCAAATTCAGCAAACGTCTGGTCTTCTCCTCCCTGTTCAAGCCGGTCGAAGTAGGCGCCTATGCTTTCGTCAAGCACTTCCTTCTGGAGAGGAACACAGCGGAAGAAGAAGAGATACGAGAGGTCGATAGGATAAATTTCATCGAATTCATCGGCAGTATCTACCTTCAGCTTACTGAGCATCTTGTAGTAATTGGTCTTACGCCAGTCTTCCATGGCAAGACGGATATCGGCAGGATCATCGGCACTTATCTCTTCAGTAAGTTCGGAAATCAACGAATCCATCGCATTGAAGTAGTTCTCCATGTATGAGCGCTTCATACCTTCCATCTCGTACTTGTAGAGATTAATATCGTTCTTTCTGCGGTTCACGGCATCGAAGATAATCTGAGTAGCTAGCGTAAGGTTTGCCATGGCAGCGCGGAGAAAATCCTTGATGCCACTCTCTTCTTCCTCGATGCTCACAATATCAGAGAACGTATTGTTGCCGATGATGGCAACAATACGCTTGCGTGCGGCTACGGCAGAACCCTGAAGGCTGTCGAAGTCGGCGCTTGTATCTGCACCAGGTGCGCAGTTGCAGAACTGCGCATAACTGGTGAAGAGATTATTGAGTTGAAATTTCTTGTTCATGCCTGTTGCTGGTTAAGTCGTTGGGATGGTGTTATATCTTCCTGCCGTTGTGGAACCTCGCGGTAGAACCCTAGCCTGCAGCCCTGCTTGTAGAGTTCCGGGAAGTTCATGCGCAACGCCCAGTTGAGCGGTTCTGCGCAGACTTCGTCCTCTGAGGTGAGCGACATGATGTAGATGAGATAATTATAATAGGTATCACTTCCACTCTTCGAGATGACGCCATCCTTATCTACTGCAGATATGGCTGCATCGAGACCTACCGAAGACAGGAGGGCTTGCTCGGTACGCTTGTCGTAGGAGATGAGCGCCTCGATATATTCCTTATACTTGAGGTCAATGGTCTCCACCTTCCACGACTGTTCGTGACCCTGGGCATCCATGAAGGAGATGGAAGAGAAACCTTTGCCCTGGTTGTCTGCACCTGAGAGATAGGAGCTGAACTTGCGTACCTCGTCACGAACATACCGGACCATGCACGACTCCTTGAAGTCGGTTCCGATATCGATACCGTTATACTTCAGCAGTTCCATGCCCTTCGACTTGCGTCGCTTATTTTCCTCACAGAGCTTGGTCATCTGGGTGCGCTTGCTCTGGATCCAGGCATTAGGAATAATGACATGCACCTTTGCCGCCAGCGAGTTTTTCAGAAAACTGTTAATGTATCGGGCTGTCTTGTTACTACCTTGGATGTACGGGCGAGCTCCCTGATGCGTCTCGTTGGCTCCATAGAATTCGTCTACTGATTTCTCTCTGTGATGAGAGATCGCAGCATATTTATAGTTGTCAACTTCGTTAAAGCTGAACTTTGGATAAACCGAGTAACTCGATAAGCCATAGGCGAATCGCCCTACTACAACCTGTTTGAAGTCGCCGTACGAAATCAATTCTGAAGCAACATCCTGGCGGGTAGTTGCCAATCTGCAGTAACGGTTCTCCATCGCCTCAAGCGCAGCCACCGGCTTACCAATACCTATCACCTTGCCCCGGGTAAAACGCCACTTCACGAAGAAGTCGCCAAAGTAATAGAAGTTTTTGATGCACGTTTTGCAGAACTCCTCAACTGAAGGGATGCCGCGTGAGCTCCAGGAGTCGAGCCATTCCATTACTTCTGGTTGCTCCTCGTACTTGCGTACCAGCTTACCGTCCTCAATAGCCTGTTTGTATACAGCGAGTCCGTGACCATAGAGCATCTTGATCTCCTTGGAATAGAGACGAGGGAGCAGTCGGTTCTCCTTAATCTCCTTGGTCACTTCGTCGCATTGCTGGTTGTTGTAGCCACGCATCAACACCTGATATCCCTGTATGCCCAGATAGTGATGCTGCTGCATCCAGAGCGTGCCACCGAATGGAGACTCCAGGAGTGGCGACTGGAAGAGCTGGTCTGCACCAAAGATGGAGTCGCCTTCACCTAGCTGGAAGGTGAAGGTATTGCCATCGGCAAGGTAGATGCCGGCGTTGCCATACATATCAATTTCGTATTCTTTCATAACCAATTATAACCAATTTATTTTGTGAAGTTTGTATCCATCTTGAGGAAAGCCCATGTACCTGATGAGAATCCGGTAGCACATCTTTGGATCTCCATCTTCGTCTGTAAAGAGAAGGTAGTTCTCTCCATCGATGGCGAACCGCTCCTTCGGCAACTGGGTTCGATACTTGCAATGCCGGCGCACCTGAAGCTTTGCGCTCGCCTCACCTCTCGCCCTGGAGTAAGGAAAGAAAACCAGGGTGAACTCCCCATCCGGCAGCTTACTGATCTCTCTGGCCCACTGGAGTGCCGTTACGCCATCCATGATGATGTTCTTACTTGTCTTGCTCATAATGATGCGAAGATAGTGAAAAATTATCGCCCTGCAAAAGACCGGCTGCACCTGTTCCCCGTCATATTTCCGAGAAACGTAAGGCCTGCACCTCTCTTTCCCTTCCCAGCGGTGCGTGCTCGTTTGGGTGAGGTGTTTTTGGGAGTTTTTCTCCCAGCCGGTCTGCTTGGGCTGATTATCAGCATTTTAGCATTTATACCCTTTCATTTTCCGCAAATTATTGATATGCCCGCGAAAATTATTACTGCAGAAATGCAGCATTATACTGCGTTTATATCTCGAAATTGTCCGGTAAATCAGTAGGATATGTACTTAATTCCGCCTTCACGGCATCAGAATAAAGGCCGTAAAGTAGGTAAATCATCGCAGAAGGCAGCTGCGTGGTGAGTCCTGCCTGGTTCTTCAGTTGCTGTTTCTTCTCCGAACTCTTATCAAGTTCTATCTTTCCGTCCGTTTTCTTCAGAGGGGATATCATGATTGCAGAGCAGAGGTTCTTGCACTCATTCTCGTCGATACGGATGATAGGCAGGAGCGGACTGCGTTCACCAAAGAGCATCTGACAGAGCTTGAACTGCTGCCAATGGTATATCGTTGGCGCATCTTCGTTATAGAGTATCACCATGAAGCCATACGACTCCAGGGCAGCCTTCAGATTGAGTGAGTCGGTAGTTATCTGTTCCCGTTCCTCCCTGCGCTTATTGCCGGCACGGTCTGGATAGAGATAAATCGTCTTGTTGACGGCTGCTGATCCGAAGAACTGGTGCACCTCTGCCACGAGGTCGTTGTAATCCTTAGGCAAGAAGGCAAAGAACTCCTTGATAATGTCGAGACGCCTACCGTAATCTTTCTTCTGGGCAACGATGAGCGACTGGAAGTTACCAGGGTCATATCCCATGTAGAGCGGTTCATTGGGGTCGTAGTGCAGAAGATACTCTGCCGTAAGGATAAACCTATCCTTCAGATTCAGGCGAAGAATGGACTCATACTTATAGCTATCCTTGAACTGATGCTTTGCGTGGTCGTAGTTGATAAAGAACTTATTGGTTACCTCCTTGTGGCGGATGGCGCAGATAGCCGTGAGAAACTCGTCCGTATCAAGAGTGTCCAACTGAGTCTTGAAGAACTTCGGTCCCAGGATATCCTTATTACAGAAAGAGGATGCGCGGATATAGTAGATGGCATTACGCCTCATATCTGCCAGACGAGGTTTCCATCTCGCCACGAAGGCATTGAGCTTAACAGACTCAAGGCGCATCTTCTCCAGGAGAACAGGGTCTTTTGAGTCCCGCTCCTGTTGCTTGAGTACGAACAGGCGGTAGAGACTTCTGTTAACTTCCAGGGCGACGGTTGCAATCTCCTCAATAAGTTTCGGGTTCACCTTCTTTTCATAATCCTCAAACCAGTCATCTTCGCCAAGGTCGACGCGAGCCGTATCACTCACACCCGTAACACCCTCATAATAAGCAGAACAGCGCACATTGGCTGGACCTCCACGTAAAGACGGGAACAGGCGGGTTTTGAGTTTTTCTCCACTATTATGCTTCATTTCTTCAACGAAAGCGTGCACGGCATTTCTACCGGCAACGGATTCCGGCTGGTCGCTTGATACGAGCTGAAGGTGAGCGCCATTTCGGAATATCACGCTATGCTTAGCATAGGCTATCGGATATCGGGGTTTCCGGAAGTGGGAAGGCAGCGTGCTCTCTCCTACTACGTAATCAATACCATATTCCAGCATGGATCTCTGCTGCCCGTTCACTACTACCTGACGCGAGAAGTATGCCTGTATGTTTGGCCAGACGTTGGTCATCAGAGCCACATACGTCTTGTGCACCAGGAAAGATAATTCTCCCGGCATATCGTTGGCAACACGTATCAGACGAGGACCTGTCACACCTTCGGTCTTACCTCCGGCACGGGCAACCTCGGCAAAAAGCATGTTGGGGTCGATGATGTTGGCAAGCAGCTGCATGTTGTTCATGTAGTAATGCTCGAATTCACCGAGGGTATTATCATTCAAAATCAGTTGGCTCATCGCTCAAATCCTCCACTATTTCCGCTTCCTGAATATCAGCATCACGAAGCAATCGTTTCTTTTCCGAACTCTCGATAGGTAAACCATCGATGAGAGATATATAAAAACCGCGGTTGTACTTGCCGGCAATTTCCTTGAGGTTCTTTTTCTGAAAACCTAGTTCTTCCGGGGTAACCTCTGGAGTAATGAGGAACACAACTCCGAGATCCCTGTCTGCTTCTGCCTGTTCGGACGCACGTCTGCGGCATTCCAGGGCTTGATCCATACAGGCTTTCTGCATTTTATAGTCGCGCTTGGCAGAACAGAGCTTGGCAAGGTCCTCGTACTTGTTGGCAAAATCATTTTCCCAGACCTTGATACTTACGTTACAATCCACATTGAAGTAAGATATCGCCTGGTTGATGCGGGTCATACAGGTGCGCACATCGAGGGATATCTTCTGCTGCGAAGCAATACGCTGTTTGAGTTTGCGGGCGCCACGGGTAATGTTACGTTCGTACTCGTAGATTTCGACTGCCCATTGCAGCTGCTTCAGAAAGGTCTGCACATCCTCTGGAATGCCTTTGCCCTCACCTGTAGTCAGAAAGGTGGTAATGAGGTCTGGATGAACGCTCTCCAGTTTTTCTATCTCGCTTTTCATACGCCAAACAACTCCTTCCTCAGTTTAAGTTCTTCGCGGTCCTGCATCCGCTCATTCAGTAGTTTGATGGCATCGAGGTCGCCGTTTGCTGCCAACTCGGCTATCTTCTCGTCTGCCTCGAGTTGAGCCTGCTCTAGTACACCTCCGTTCTTCACCATCGAGACGCAGGTTTCTGCAGTCTTCCGTAATTCCGTCTTATCCATCTTATCTATCTGATTTATCTGATTTGTCACTATACTGCTCCATTACCATCTTGAACATACGTTCACGTTCCTGATGTCGCTGGAGGTTATCACGGTCGCTGGCACGTTTGTCCTTGCGGTCATCTCTTTTTACGTAGCTCTTATAGCGCTTGATATTGTCGAGAACGTTCTTGTGCTTGTGAAGAAACTCGGCAGGGTCCTTCTTGAAGAGCTTCACGAGTGCATCGAATTCAGACTTGCCCTTCAGCAGAGGATGTTTATATAGGAACTTGCCCGTATCGTTGTACGTCTTCAGCTCCTCGAATGCCTGAAGGTTGCGGATGCGGAGTTCTGCCATCGCAGCCACATCGTTCGCCTTTGGCTTCTTATCCAGAAGCTCGTCGAGTTTCTTCATTTTGCGCCAGGTATTGATGCGGTCGTTATAGATGACGGTTGCCATCTGCACGTCCTCATTATAGAGGTTATCCCAGTCGATGTTAGGATATTCCTCTTCTTTTTGGACTACTTTTTTTTTGAGTCCTCGCCAGGGTCGGCAGTATCAGGCTGTTCTGATTCCTGTTGATTTTCGCCTTCAGGAGTTTCTTCTCCAGTTGAAGTATTACTTGAACCATCATCAGGTATTTGTTCTTCTCCAGCTGAAGTATTACTTGAACCATCTGCTGGTCCCTGCTCTTCTCCTGTTAAAGTATTACTTGAACCGCCTTCCGGCCCCTGCTCATCATCGGCTGAGGTATCGTCAATATTTTCATTCAACTTCTCTAAATAGATTCGATGATCTACGATATCTCCCTCGTTGCACTCATCCAGAAGGGCGTAGAGTATTTCGTCTGCATACCGTTTCGGGTCACGGGCGAAACGAGTAAGTTTAGGATGGCGAGGGTTTACATCCTCCAGGAGAGCAAGGTCGGCTTCAGCGTGCCCGGCCCCTCTGAGCTTATTGAATAATTGTAATTTTTCTCTTCTACTAATCATACCTTATATATTATAAAAGGTGCGCCACCTCTTGTGGCGACACACCTTAAAATTAACTAATAAACTAAATAAAATGAGAAACGCTAAGAAATTGCTGTCTTACCAGTTGAAGAACCTGAAGCCGTATTCTGCTTTGCGCCTGTAGCCGTTGTGTCTGAATGAGCGGCAGCCTCTGTAGCCGTAACACCGAGAGGATCCTCTGCATACAGACAAGGGAGGTCGACAGATGTACGCTTGAAGGTGAATGTGGTATAGCGACCATCCTTGTCGTCCTTGGTCTCTGTATTATTAAGGATCATAGGGCGCTCAGGTTCGCCGACAATATACCATTGGGTTTCCTTTACATGCTTATAAAGAATGATAAACTTACCACCAGCATACTGCTCGATGAAGTTATAGAGCTCCACGCGAGTACCACCCATAATGATTACCAGGTTATTCTCACCAGATGTCGTAATATCTCCCTTCTCTGTCGTAGCCGTGAACGTAGGAATATCATGCGCATCGAAGAGAAATGCCTTCAGGGTGTCGGCGGCAGCCGTCTTAAACGGTATTGCATTGACCATGCGGTCTTCATCCGGCTGAGGGAAGGCCTTCGATAGGTCAACTAAAGTCGTAGGAACCAATACTACCTGGTAAGCGATAGCAGAACCATGCGTATCCCGGTCTGTCACATCATCAATAGATGTCAGCGCAACGAACGAAGCCATAGAGACTCCTGTGCCACCTATACCGAAGGTAGACGTAGGATCAGCTAACATCTGCAGAAGTGAAACGATGCCGAGCAGCATAATGAGCGTCATGAAGAGAAGACGGCCCTTATGCTGGGCATAATGATAACCCTTGTTAGGGTTATAAGTACGAGATCGTACTGGAATATTGTTTTTCTTCATAATTTTTTCTGAAAATGTAGGCGAGGTACGCCGTACCCCACCTACGAGTTAACAATATATATATAATAAGGACTAGCGGCCGCCAGGAACATTAGGCTGAACAGCCTTGTTAATGGTTCGCTTGCCACCTACGCGACGTTCGAGCTCACGGAACTTCTCTTCCTTACCGAGAATAACCATGATGTAGTCGCCAGCCTGGCTAGGAGTCCATGCTGCGGTAATATTTGCAAACTTGCCACTCTTGGCAATGGTAAGCTGATGCTTGGTATCATCCTCACCAATCTCGATACAGTAAGCTACGCCAGCCTTTGCATTCGTGATATTCTCGATAGCGGTTGCTGTAGTATCAGCATCTGTAATCTGCCAGAAGCCGTTTGCGCCGTTGATCTCTGCACCAATAACAGTTGCAGGGAGGTTGGTAAAGATCTGCTGGAATTCGTAATCGTTTGCATCCATGGCAGCCTTATTGTCGAACTTGCGACCGGTAAAGGCTGCACCACAACCTTCTTTCCATGTGCTCCAGGCACGAACCATCTCCATCTGCTCCTCCATCTTCACAGCGAACATTTCGCCAGGGAGGTTCTCTACGAACTGAATATTGCCAGGAACATCCATAAACATCCAGCAAGACTTGCCCTCGTATGGGAGCCACTTAATCTGAATGGTAGAGTCTGGGACGCGGTTCTTGTAGCCGTTAGGACCGGTAAAGTCCTGATCCTTACCATAAGCCTCGCGGCAGTTTGCAAGCCACCAGTCAATATGATTCTCGTTGAGATAGAGAACATGGTTATCGATGGTCATGCCCTCAGAGAGGTGAGTCTTAACGTCGGTAATGAACTCCTTAACCGCATCCAGCATATTAGCTGAAGTATAAGTATTGTAGCTCTTATTGGCAAATGGCTTGATGCTGTAGTCGTGGATGTAGCGGAGCAAGGTGTACCAGATACCTGTACCTGCATTGAGGTAGCTAGACGCCTGGCCAGCCTCTGGCTTTACATAAATACCACGCATACGACGCTGGTTCTGCTCGTCCTGAGCCTTCTTCAGAAGGTTGAGAAGGCAGAATTCAACCATAGACCACTTGATAGGATCAGAGCCTTCCTTGTTGAGATAAGCGATATACTTGCGCTCAAGTTCCTTCATTGGGCCGAACTTAACCTTAATCATCGCATCATCAACATAGCCCATCTCGTTTTCGAGCTGCATGCCACCCTTGTAGATCTCACCTTCCTGATAGCCCTGAGATACCTCATCGAAGAATGCGTTGAAGAGAATATCGCGATCCTGGACAAAATAGCGAACAGGGAAGAACTCTGTAAGATTACGAAGCTCAAGAATTCGGGCAATAAGCGCATCCTGGCGAAGGATGACGAACTGGTCACCCAGTCCTGCATTATCCACGCCTGAGTAATTGGTAGCAAACTGGCCGGAAGCGAGAGCTTTGACGTTACCGAGTTCGTTGCGTACCTGGTGATACTTGTAGCGTTCTTGGAGTGATCTCGCGAACGCCATCGCTTCAGAACGGAATGCTTTGCCGTCTGTCTCCTCGTTTGGCGCAGATGCTAAGGCTATCTCAGGATTAGCGACAATGCGGTTCCAGCGCTTTTTCATATCGAACATAGAATGCTCGATACCGAAAAGGTAGTTAGCGTTAGTTTCGAAACCGTTAATAGGAATAGAAGGAGCAGTAACATGAGCAGCAGGTTTATCATCTGCTGTACTATTAGCCATCTTCTTCATATTCTCGGCGAGAGTGTTGACAGCTGTAGAGAGTTTCTCGAACGATACATTCTGGCTGTTCTCGTTCTTCTTTCCTGCATCATCATCGTCATCGCCTGCATCGTCGTCAGGATCATCATCCTTTGACTTGTTAGCTTTAGACACGATGGCATAGAGCTCATTGATCTGCTTCTGATGCTCAGCCTGCTCGGCTGCACTATTCTCCGCAGCGAGGTCATCCATGAGAGTACTCTGGTACTCTTTCTGGTATTCCTCGCAAAGAGTCTTGTACTCTTCCGCAGTAAGACTCTTGTTCTCGAATTTCTTGACGAAACCAAGTTTCTCGAGAACCTTGTTTAACTTTGCTTTGAAATTCATAAATCAATCATTTAAATATTAAAACAACTTAGATCAAACAAAAATAATATATTAGCTAAATCCGTAAAGGCTCTGCGTCCCCATATAGGCCTCTCCCAGTTCTGCCACCTCTGCAATCGCCTCCAGTAAGGTGCGCTTACCGTCGATGAGACCGACTTCTTCGGCTGGAGCGGTATACAGGCTCTCTCCCTGAAGTACCGGGGCGTCATCATCCAGTTCTGCCAGTTTGGAACGCTGAGATTTCACTTCTGCCAGGAACTGCTCATTCATCGGATCAAGAACATTCTTAATATAGTCTTCAGACTTACCGTCCTTCAGGTCCTCGAAAATCTTATTCTTCCGGCTAGAATTGGTAGCCTTCGCTACAATCTTCTTCAGCCCCAACTTCTCGAAGTATGGCTCAAAGTTCCAGAAGGAACACATAGTACCGATGCATCCAACGAAGTCATGATTCGTTGTTGCGTAAAGTTTCTGACCATGACAGCCGATGTAATAGGCTGCCGATGCGCAGTATTCTTCATAGATGGCAATGATAGGTTTCTTGGCGCTTCGCAGAGTCTCGCTCAATCGATCCATGTACCATGCCTCTCCTCCTGGAGAATTGATATGAAGGAGATGAGCGGATATCTGCGGGTTGCTCTCAGCGGCAATAATATCCTGTTCCAGCTGTTTGGAAGAGAAATACCAGTAGCTGTTTGCTTTCACAACTCCGAATACACGATGATATGCGATTGTACCACCATCCAGAGATGGCGAATTGTATTCATCCGTGAGCTGTACACTTTTCGTTTCATCTCTCTGCGATACCTTGGCAGATATCGCTAACAGCGCTTCATGCGTCTCGTACTGATAATATGTATGAGTCTTGAGATATTCCCGAATCTCAGGAATACTCATCGCCTGTTCGGCTTTTTTCTGTTCGAAGCTTACCACCGTACCATTCAATGGGAATGCAGCTACCATCAGCTGACGATAGGCATCCTCAGTAATCCATAGAGGTAGAGTGGATAGCAGAAGGGTCTGTATTTCGTCCATCTTAATTAAGTTTTCCACAAAGGTACATATATATAATAGGTATATAAAAGACCTTAAAACAATGGGTTCGCAAGCATTTTACACTTTACAATAAGCTTCGCCTTATTCAGATGTCTGACGAGCTGAACCTTCGCCGGTATTGTTTCTGTACCTATGTCATATGTACGTGCGTCAGGAAGTCCAACACTTGCGAGCGTGACGATAGCACTACGAGGAGCCTTTAGTTCGTTAAAAATGCTCTCGTCCGCCGCTATATCTATATCAACAATAAATGTCTTGCTACAATCCCAGTATACACCTCCATTTTCTTCTGCCATCGAAGGTTCGAACGTGAACGGATCGGCGCTGAGAACTATCTTTCTTTCTCTGCCTCCGAGAGAGGAAATCATTAAAAGACAGGAAAACTCTTTCATAACGTTAAATTTTAGAGTGATTATTGCTAATTTTTGAGTGACAGAAATTTGCACTCAGTATGTATTAAAAATAATTAAATACCCCGTTTTTTTTGGTATTTTCTGGGTGTTTTCGGAAAAAGCCGCTGGCGGTAGCGATAAAAGTTCTTCAGGAGCGCATCGGGCGAAATCGACTTTAGAGAGTATCTCCTGATGAAATTGTCTACAACATCCTGGTTCCGTAACGGCCTGCCCAGCTCTTCATTCTCAATCATGAGCCGGTGAAACTCGAAATTGAAGAGAAGTCGAATATGCTCTTCTATTTTTTTCGCCGCATTACTGGATAGATAATTGAAATAAGCCGGATCCTTACCAGGATGTCCATCCATCTTTGAGCGCCGTGAAGGCAGATATATCTTGAGATTACAGTCTTGCATGACGTCATGATGAGAGTCTGGCTTGGCCATACAATTCCACACCACATGATACAGATCTGTGGTGTACGGTATTTTTACTCCGCCTGTTTCTGGCTCAATTTCTAGCTTTTTTTGAATGTACTCTGCCAAATAGGGCTCAATTCTAACAGACGCTGTTCGTTTCGAGAGACGTTTTTTTCTTTCCATATCGTTTTTGCTTATTTTTGCTTCCTACCGTCCTACAATCCTACAAATTGCAGGCTTACGAATGCAAAGATACTAAATTTCAGCTAGTTACGCAAATTTTATCAAACATATTTTAGTCCTACACACTCATTTTTTCGTTTCCTATACGTCCTACAATCCTACAAAATGTGGTATTCTGTAGGATGAAATCTCCGAAAGCGTCAAAATGTAAAAATTTTCTATTTCCTACAACGTCCTACAATCCTACAGCATTTCCTACAAAACAACAAAATTACAAAAATACACATAACATACTGATAATAAGATAAATAGATAACAATAATAGTTTGAAAAGAAATGCATTTGTAGGATTGTAGGATTGTAGGAAGGCATTTTCCTGAAAATCATTTTCAAAACTTCGTTTTCTCGGTTATTTTTGAAATTTTAGGGGGTACGGGGGATTTTTCGCATCTGGAACACACATAAATGTAAAGAAATACCCACGCTCGCCCTCCCGGGTTTACGTGGGTAAAAATATGCAAAATTCAACTCAAATTTATGTGGAAAATCTTTGGTTTTCTCGAATATTTTTTGTATCTTTGTATCGTTAAATTGGGGTAGTCTATACCTTATATAAGGTGTTTTTCTGACTCCTATCAGAACGGCTTATCCCCATTCTTACCTGCGTCAGTTTCATCAAATGGTATGCTGCCAGGCTTGTATTGCTGGGCATTAATATCAGTACTAGCCTCTCCATTCACTTCTGGAGTAGTCTGAGCGACGCTCTCAACTGGGATTTCTCCTCGTCTGAAGTCGATATTATACATCTCCATGAACTTGTCATAGTCGATGATAATTGCACTTGTAGATGTAGAGCGCTCCTTACGCACTCTTACCATCGTTTCCTGGTCGTCCGGCTTGGCTACCTCGACGGTCTCCTCCCAGGTGAAACGTCTAGATGGTACGGTTCCAACATATGATGGATGTGAGCGAAGATTCTGCTCAAGGGTAGATAAAGTAGTATTCTCGCTGTTGTACCCACTTCTGTCATATATAGAATACACGCTGCTGAGACGAAGGAACAGAACATGTGTTCCTGGCTCGAAGGCGAACGTTTTCTTGTCTCCGTGCGAATCCTTGCCCGTAACGCTCTTAGGCTGCTCGATGAGCATCTCTCGACCAACGAGCACCTGTTTTGTATCGATCATATTATTGACGGCATTGAAGAACATGGCAAGTTTGTCCGTGCTTCGGATCAGGGAAAGCTGGAACTTAATCTTCTCCTGCACCAGGGCAAAGAACTCCTCGTATGTAAACGGAAGTTTCAGATCCGAATATCGCTCCACCAGTTTAACCATTCCCAGAAACAAGGAAGCTGTCTTCATTAGTCGATCCATCTCACCGGAATTGATTACGTCACTCTTCAGTTCGCTGTAGGCTTCTTGCTTGAGTGCTCTGAAGTGATCCATAACGGCAGGGCGAAGCGACAACACCTTCAGCAACACGTTGGATAGGCCTACATTCTTCTCTATATTCTTCAACTCCTCAAACAGCTTCGTCTCTTCCGGTGTTCTGTTCTTAGGCTTCGGGACTTCGCAGATGATGACTCGGCTCATAAGAGCATTATCATCGCGCTGTGGGGTCTCTTGGCCGCAGATAACCACAGGAGCAAATACCTTATCGTTCTCGATATCTCTTCCAGAGGTTCCACGGCGTTTCTGTTTTCCGTCTCCATCATACACGATACCCTTCAGCGCCTGAAACTTGGTATCTGAGATATCCTTGTTGTTGTACTCGTCTAGTACAACTGGCACGTCGCGGAATGTACCCATAATGGTGCTCATAGCCGCATCAGTACCTGTATTGAGGTTAAATATCGGAATGGTAGGACTTATGAACAGAGACCGAATTGATATTGCAATCTGAGTCTTACCTGAAGACATCGGTCCCATGAAAAATGGAGCCGTAAAGAGCCTGTCCAGGCAGTGGATATTGCTTCTGAATGCACACATCAGAGCGAAGACTATTGCCCATTTGCCGTTATCGTTGATTTTGTACACCTTGTTCATTAGTGATGCCCATTGCTCGAACGTGACCTGCTTGTTAACAGGTATATCTTCGTACACGAGCTGTGATATCAATTCGTACTTGTCAGATTGCCTTCCGGATCCGGCATATATGGTGGAAAATGCAGGGAGATAGTAGTTCATATGATTATGGGTCACTACGCCTAGTTCGTTGACCTTCTCGAACACATATTTTCCGTTTTCGTCTTCATGCGCTATACCATTTGCGAAGGCAAAGAACTGTTCATCGGTCTTTCGGCTCATTCCTTCAGACTGCTGATTACCATAGGTCTGTATCTCTCTGCATTGTACGAAGTGACGGCTCATATATTCCTTAATGCGCCTCCATTGCCACTCTTCGCCATCCGTAAAGTTCACGCCTTCGTAGTTGATAAGAACATCCTCGATAGTACTCATCTTCTTCAGGGAACTCGACAGAACCTCAATATACAAGGGCTTATCGAAATAACGGCGGTTCACCTTCAGTACTCGTTTATTCTGCTCAAAATCCTCGTTGAAGATATGCAGGAGAGGAACCATATAGAAGTCTGCGACCTGCGAAAAACCGCGTCCGTTCTTGTTCTGGAACATATAACAGACTGGTATGCCCTGTTTATTCAGACGAGGATAATACTTGCACTCGCGAAACATTTGGGCGTACTCACCTTCTCTCGCATAGCTAGGAACCTCATCACCATCGAAGTCATCATCATACAGATCGTCTTTCAGCGCATTTGCCTTCATGACGTTCTTGCGCTTAGAGACGAATGGTTTACGGATCTCGTCAAACTGACCCTTAGATAATCCCAACTTACTGCAGTAATGATTCTTGTTTACGGTGATGACTGTCTCTTCTGCGTAGCTTGTCAGTTCTATACACCTGGTAATAATTGGGACCTTGTCACCCAGGAATCCAGACAACAGATCCCCATGTGTACGTATATAGAAGTCGATGAAGGATTCTACTTTATCCTCGTGCATGACTCTTATCTGCGAGATTCCTGCCTTGAACATTTCGACCAGGGCGGAGAGGTAGCTGCTATCATCGCCCGTTGTCGTATCTATGCTGCATCCTTCTTCAGTTGTGGCTAGGTAGCAGCAGATTCGGCGGAGGTTCTGAATATCGGTAGCCGACGGAACGCCAGCTACGTACACAATCGGATTATCTCCGTAAGACTCCATGAACGTATCGATAGAAGACGTTACGATAGCAGGCTCGTTATTTCTCAGGTTATCCTTCAGGTCATCAAGTCCAAAAATACCCTGTTGCATATCTTCTTTCTTGATTCTCTCGACATTTCGTCTGATATCCCGAACTTTATCTTCCAGGATCGTCATCTTTGTATCGAAGTCCTTAGTCATGCTCTTCATATATTCAAGACGCAGTCCTGCGTCCTGCACGCATGCTACTAGGTTAGCGATAGTATTCATGGCTGAAGCGATTGTAGCCTCGTCCTTGCATCCGCGAGGAACCAGCATTCTTTTCATTGCCTTCGGGAAGGTATCGATAGCTTCAGATAGCTTCTTTTTTGTTTCTTCCTTGCAGAGCTGGCCATAGCTGTCTGGGTCGTATCCTTTTGGTAAGCGGATGCACTTGACACTTGCACCAGCCTTCAGCAACAGCTCGCAGTTCTTGACAGCAGCCTTCATACCTGCATCATCAGCATCATATATCATGACTACAGACTGGGTGAAGCGCATGATAAGCCTTACCTGGTCGTCTGTAAATGCGGTTCCGGAGCCGCCGACGACATTCTCTACCCCATATTTATGGAGGGTAATAACATCAAATTGCCCCTCGACAAGATAAGCAAATCCTTCTTTGGCGATTGCTCTTTTAGCCTGGTAGAGTCCGAAAATGTGCTGACCTTTTCTGAAAATGGGCGTCTCTCCGGTATTAACATATTTTCCAATTTTATCGTTTGGAGTGACAATTCTTCCGGAGAACGCAACGACTCTTCCAGACACGTCGTAAAACGGGAACATCACGCGGTCTCTGAAGAAGTCATAGTTTCTCCCGTCTTGAGACTTACCTACGACCCCAACATCTTCCAATATCTGCAGACTGTACCCATTCTCCACGAGATACTTCAACGCAACATTACCATTCGGAGCATAACCCACTCCATATTCAGCAAGCACCTTATCTGTATACTCGTAACCGCGTTTTTTAAGGAAGCTCTCCGCTTGCGAGATATTGCCCTGGTAGAACTTTGCGGCTGCAGCAATGGCTATGCGGCGAGATTCAAGCAATTTATACGCAGCATTTTCTTCCGGAGTAGATTCCTGCTCCGGAAACTCAACATCTGCGAGCTTGCATGCTATTCGCAATGCTTCGTTAAAAGTTATCTGGTTGTATTTCTGCAGAAAGTCTAGGACGTCTCCATGCTCGCCGCACACGAAGCAATGGTACGTCTGTCTAGCCTTATTAACCATCATCGAAGGATGACTATCATTATGGAACGGACAAATACCCTTGTAGTTAATGCCCGCCTTCTGAAGATTAATATAGGCGCCTATTACATCAACAATATCAAGTTTACTCTTGACATCGCTAATGAATTCTGAGTTGATTTTCATATTTCTTATTTTTTATTAGTCGAACAGATTGAGCTGAAGAGAGTCGAATGCTTCAGATATCGTAATATTGAAGTATCCGGCTACAGCTTTATACTCTTCTGGTTTTATGGCCTTACGTCCGAAGAAGATATCCCAGTATCTTACCTGGTTAATACCAGTCTCCTTAAAAAAGAACTTGCTTGGATGAAAGTCCTCAAGGTGACGGAAGCGATACTCAAGCAACTTCTTCAGGCGATTTTCTTTAACAACCTGGTGTTTGTCGTCTAGTCTATGCCGAAGAGCGTACAACCGCACGGCCATGACGGTACGGTTGAGATGGATGGCCATATCCTCAAGGCTCATTCTCCCGTAATTCTCTACCAGGTATGCTATCTCATTTTTAGTCCATTTTCTATTACTCATAGTCACATATTGGTCTATTAATATACTCGACGTACCTCTTTAACTTGAGACAGAACCAACCATTAATGCAAGCTCTGCCATCTTTACAAATAACGCATTTCTCTGACATAAGCTATTTTGTTTTTATATGCTCCAGGTAATATGCTGCCACCTGTGCTAGCGATCTTAACTGAAGCTTAGCCTTAATATTCTCCCTGTGTCGTTGTACGGTTTTGACTGATATATAAAGACGGTCTGCGATCTCCTGAGCGCGCAATCCTTTAGATATAAGTTCTACTATATCTAACTCGCGATCAGTAAGCTTAGAGTTTAACTTAGGCTTGCAGACGACACCCTCCATTCTGCATTCGCCACGCAACGGGCACTTGACCTCCTCGAAATGAAAGAAGCCGTCTGCATCGATATCAGGAGTATGTGCGTCATATTCACCGAAATTGCATCTGCAGAACCTAGACACGATATTGAATTCGTACACCTTGCGATTTAGTTCGCTAGCTGTATACTGATTACATAGAGCCTTAAAGGCCTGGGGATATCTATTCTTAATTATGTCTAGCATCTCCCCGATAACCTCGCGACTGTTATCTGTAAGTTCCTGGACAGGCTTGCCCAGTTGCTTGTACATTACATCACCCTCTGGGGTGTTATAAAACTCCACTGATTCCATACTCAACCCTCCGGAAAAAGTTCGCTCTCCTGCACACCTAGATACTCAGCGACAATTCCTCTGCATAGAGCGTTCGGCTTTGATTTGCCCTGAATCCATCTATAGACGGAATTATTAGATACTTTGCATTTCTCTGCAATCTCTTCCACAACCTCACGTCGTGGGTATGGAAGACTCTTCATGTACTCACTAAAACCCATATTTTTAAAATTTTTGTTTGAAATCATCATTATGTGCGATATTTTTTGTATATTTGCACCATGAGAATTATTAACACGCTGTAAATATATAACATTTCAGTGATACTACCAAACATTTCACTGATTATTTTTATATTTTTCAGCATTTTGTTTGAAATAATAGATTATGAGTATGGAAGAAGTAACAGAAACCATCAATGAGCGCGTAAACAGCATCATCGAGAAAGAGGGTCACACCATTGCTACATTCGCAAAGAAAATTGGTGTACCATGGACCACAATTAAGAATATCGTATCTAGCAGAAATGCTCCTAGTTACGACATTATTGTGAAGATCATTAATGCGGTAGATTGGGTTGATGCCAACTACCTGGTAATGGGCGAAGAACTCACGAAAGGCAATCAGGGCAACCTGTTGACAATCGTTGAGAGACAGAATAAGACTATCGAGAGCCAGCAAAAGACTATCGATAGACTTACCAAAAAGATGTTAGAAAACTAAGATTTAATTGCACCGTTTTGCGTAAAATGAGTTATTTTGCCAAACATTTGTTTTACTATAATCACACAACTGTTTGAGTATCTGTAACTTGTTTGATACGCAACTCGGTGCATTTTCGGTGTTGTGTATGTAAAAACCAGAAAAGCCCTAGTTGATTATCAGGCAGTTATAACGTATCATGTCGGCATATAAAATCGGTTATTTTTTTCACTGCAAGATGATAGGAAGCTTTCAGAGCTCCTTCACTTGTTGACAGCACCTTACTCATCACTGAATATTTCATATTATCATAATATTTTAGAGTGAAAACTGTGCGCTGTACATCGGGCAGTAGGGCTACAGCCTCTTGCAGTTCTGCCTGAATCTGGTCACCATCAAAATAGTCATCGGCAAGAAGACGTGAAGCCAAGCCCGGCTCGTCTTCGGTACTGACATTTACCATCTGCTTCTTGCGTCTCAAGAAATCAAGCGCTTCGTTAATTGCTATACGGTAAAGCCATGTTGAGAGCGAAGACTTTCCCTGAAACGAATCCAGATTGGTCCAAGCCTTGACAAAGGCATTCTGCAACACATCATCAGCATCATCATGATCTAAAACAATATGGCGAACCTTCCAATACAACGGCTCGCTATACTGACTTACCAGTACAGCAAAGCCTTCGCGTTGGGTCTTAGGATCCCTAATCATCGCCAAGAGTTCTTTATCGTTTATCATTGCTTTTACAAATGTGTTGTTTATAGATATTTTCTCAACATATCGAATATTACCGCATCAAATCCATACACATCAGAATAATCAGCTATTCTGCCTCCCGCAAACGGATAGAGCGTATAATAGGTTATGAAGAGAGGAACTTGAGGATTAACCTTTACGTTATTCACAACAAGTTTTTTATTGGCCAGCGAATCTGCTGTCATCGAATAGTATATCTTTTCCTTCAGTTTCTCGTTTTTGTCAGCCAATAGAAAGACAGCGAAATCGTATGGTTTTTCTATTCTGATACATCCATGCGATACTCCTCTATCCTCTTGTCCAAACACGCCCTTACTGTTAGTATCATGCAGGAAGACCGAGAAATTATTATCAAAACGGAAGATGATTCTTCCCAGAGCATTCCCCTTTCCGCCCCGCTGGGCGATGCCATAAGCACCAGAAATAAGCATAGATCGAGTTACTCTGTCTAAGTCAACCTCCTTACCAGTTGCCACTTCCCTCACATAGTAGTTGCGCGAATGAAAGTAAGCATGATTCCCCACCCGGTGTATCATATCATGGAGAACGATACTACGGGGAACAAACCATTGAGGATTCAACTCCATACGTTTGATATGACTGTTCAATATCGGGGTTTTGGTTTTACTGGCTCCACATCCTATGCGCATCGAGAGCGTATCCTGATGATCAATAGCCATCAGATGGAACGATGGTATATTGACAACCACATATTTTTCGTGTTGCCAGGGATTATCATACTGTCTCCAACGGCAACGTTCCATGTTGCAGAGAATTTTGATTCTCATCGCCTTGCCCAGTCCTCCAGCCTTCAATTTTTCCAACAGTTGATAATAGAAAGGATTCTTAGGCTGAACTTCTTTCAGGAAGGAAGCCACCGAGTCGCATCTAACCATTTGCATAGCCTTCTGATAGAACGCATCATCAGCATGAGCCATTTTTACATCAAACAGACCTCTGAACCTAACGGGTCTCTTGATACTATCATAAGGATTGGGAGCAAGAGTATCTAAACGATTGAAAACAAAACTAGGATTCATAAATCCAAAATTCTGCCCCATCGTATATCTGAAGTAAGCTTTGGTCAAGCGATACTCCAGTCGGGCTATCACTTGATTTATCTGATTATCAGCTGAATCTAGATTTAAATCTCGTAACCTGTCAATATCTCGGGCTATAGCGTCCACATAGAACCGACGTTTATCAAATCCCATATCCGCTACAGTACGCAGGCAAGTCACCAGGGAGTCAGCCTGACTATTTATCCCATGACGTGTAATCCAAAGCAGGTTACCTTCATTCTGATAATAGCGACGGGTATGCAAATCAGCAGCATGTCGGTCTTTATCATTTCGCATGATGCTGTCTATCAGATTCCTTACCGCCCTAGAATTGATAGCATAGGCAGAAGAACGTAAGTCCTGATAATCATCTAACGATAATTGGAAATTGCTATTTGGCACCCTGTCGTGGCAAGAACAGAACATCAAACAGCAAGAAATGATAAGTAACGAAAAATGAAAGACTTTTACTTTCTGATTAAAGTCAAACGGCATTCTAAGGCCTCTATAGTACTATTAATGCTTTACGCAAATTTTGCGCGTAAAGGCATTCCCCACCTTTACAATATAGATACCATCAGCCAATGGCAAGTTTACGCGCTTGTCATTACCTTCTATGCGGAAGGTCTTGATAGTAACACCTGCCACATTATATATTCTCACCACTTGCCCGCTAGCGCCTGTGATATGCATCACGCCCCCAGCATAGTTCAAGTTGATATCTGCCACATCAAGGTCTGCCCATTCTAAGTTTCCCTCGTTGGCCATAGCATCCGAAGGAACAGAAATCGCTAACATTGCAATTGTTAATATTGAAAGTAAAGTCCGTTTCATATATTTTCAAATTTCGTTAAACCAATAGTTCTTTCTGCAAAGATATATAAAAAAAAAGAAACTTACCGTCTTCCCGACGATAAGTTTCCCAAAAATTAGCTTTTTTAACCTTTCAGAGGAAAAAAGAAGCCAATTCACATTATTTTCTAAAACAACCAACACTTTACATGATGCCATCAGCGCGAAGTTTCTGCTGCCATTTCCAAGCAGAAGCCAACACATCTTCAAGCTTAGCCTCAGCCTTCCAGCCGAGTACCTTGTTCGCCTTGGTGCAATCACCCCAAATTTTCTCAATATCGCCCTCTCTTCGTGGACCATACTTCCAATTCAGTTTCACACCTGTAGCTTTTTCAAAAGTCTCAACAATTTCGAGAGTTGAGTTTCCATTACCTGTACCGATATTGAAATATTCGATAGGCTCAGTCTCCTTATCAAGAACAC
>OGYZ01000358.1_pt1 | contig 42408 bp, 33 predicted proteins | sample 1576681 | NCBI WGS metagenome assembly OGYZ01 (sample SAMEA3541480, study PRJEB24748) | human gut metagenome | biome: human gut; feature: human-associated habitat; material: faeces | place: China | collected 2012 | reverse complement strand
CACCCTTAAGTGTTTTGGATCGGAATTCATCTTGCGTGACAGCTGCAAAATACCGGTATGTATTCCCGAAAGCTTCGTGTGCCAGATATCCTTTTTCTTCCAATCCTCTCACAATAGTCGATAACGTATTGAAATGCGGCTTCGGATCATCGTAGAACGCCAGTATTTCCTTGACGAACAAGGGACCTTTCTCCCAGAAGAATCCCATGATTTCTTCTTCTTTTGCTGTTAATCCTTTCATGTCTTTTCTCTTTTTCTGCAAATAACGAGAAAATATAGTTTGTGAACTAATTTTTATAGTTAATATAAACTAAAGGTTTTAGTTTGTCTAAAAATATAGAAAGAATCTGTTGTGCTATATTTTGTGATATAAGGAAAGAGATTCCCGATCATAGCTATCACAGGTGTTCAAGAAAGGAGCCGGGCTTCAGGACAAGTCTTCCCTTATGCTGAAAAAATGGCCGGCTGATTTTGTTTTCTCAGCCGGCCGGTTTCATGTCTTATATTTATTTTTTATTTGAATGGTAGAGGCATCATGAAGTTTCCTTCTGTTTCATCTATATATTCAGAGTTGCAAGGACGCAGAGGCAATGACAAAGGCTCACGGGTATATACCGGATGAATCCAATGGGTATGGCCGTCGGCAAGATGTTCGCCAAACCAGCTGTTTGCTTCGCTGATACCTTCGTATGGCGGTAAGCCTACGTAATAGGTAGCTCCCGATGACCAGTATTTGGCAAATTGTGTGTCGAGTGTGTATGGCGCCAACATATCCGTACCCGGCGATGTGGCAATAATATCGTATTTCGAACCGTCTTTTCTTTGCAGTCCAACGCCTGTAATCATTTTATTTGGATCTCTTGTCACCTTCAGACAAACATAGTGGTCGTCGATAGCCGGCCAGTTCATTTTATGATCTGCCCTGTTACCGGATTTTGTGTATCCGTTATTTTTAGCCTGATCTTCCGTCATGAAGCAGACTCTTTCGATACCGTATGAATGCTCTTCCTCCGGGTGAAAATAATCGTAAGCCACATACCAGAGCTGGTCGATATCATCGCCTACTGCTATAAAGTGTTTGTTTGAAGTTTCCAGCATGCGTCCGTGAAAATCAGACTCAGGCAATTTATTGTTTGCCACAATCGGTAAATACATGCGTTCTTTGTTGTCCACCATCGATGTGAATTTTTTAGCTTTAGGTTCCTCTTTATAACCATCAGCTCCATTTCTCATGCAGAAATCTACTATAACCAGTTTGGGATCTTGTATGACAAACTCTTTATCCTTCATATATTGCTCCAGATACTGTTTCATTTCTTCACGTCTTATCGGATTTGTTACCATCATATAAATGGGTACGATACCCGGCATATTGCTTGAAGAACTCTTATAGGAGATCAAAGATAAGTTTGAGTTTTTATCTATTAAGCTTCCCGACCATGACTCGAAGTCGATATCCATATTTCCGCCGCGTACCACAAAGAACGATTTCTCTTCGTTTAGCTCGTGTTCGTCTGAGTTGAAATTTGAACCATCGGCAGATATCTTACCATTAGACGCCGACATTGCCTTGTAATAGGTTTGCAGCCAGTTCTCCGGAACAGGAGTACCTGAACCACCTCCATCACTCTTCGGGAATTTCAAGGCTAAGTTCATTCCTGCCGAGTTGGCGGTCGATTCATAGCTGCAGGTCTGCTTTCTGGTATATACAAACATATATATACCTCCAAAGGCTCCTCCGGTTATGATATGTGTGCCATATGTGTCGAACAGGTTGTAATAACCTTCCTTAGTCTGTGGAAAACGTTTTACATCGTTCAGTGCAAGCGCCTCCTTTGTCAAATAAGGTGTGAGAACGTCCATATCCATATTCTCATTCACTAATGAAGCCGATATGGTTACCTGGCATACATCTTTTCTATAAATATCGAAATGATACTCAAACTCGTTCGACTCGATTTTTTCTTTCGAAAAACTCTGTGAAAATCCACCGGAGAATGCCGCTTTTAATGAACCAAGAACGTTACCGGTATTCCAACTGAGGCCTAACTGCTCGGTCATCTGCGAATGTGTTTCTTCAAAACGTTCGCCGGACAGTTCAAAGCCCCCTCCCGTATATGGCGCAGACTCATAAATAAGTCCCTCTGCAGTCAACAGATTTACATTCAACATCGGAAAGATGGGGGCAGGCAGAATGTCTCCCGTCAGGTTGATTGATTTTCCGATATTATCCATCGTGTAAGCCGGAATCGTAGCAGTCAGGTCTTCCGATGTGCTTTGGCATACCACATAAAGATTCTGTTCGTCATCGTTGGTAGATTTTGTATTGTTCAGTAATAATCCTCTTATTTTTACTGTTTCCACGAACGAACGGCGTTCTTCTTTAGGTAATTGCTGATACTCATCTTTTAATTTCAATACCAGATAATTGCTATTTTCGCCTTGTTCTACAGACCAGTCGAAATATTTTCCACTAAACGTAAAGTCCAGCTCAAGACCTTTCGCTACAGGAACTGCAATTTGATGTTTCCAAGGCTGGCAGATTAATACCGGGTTTTGTGAGATACTGTCTAGATTAAAATCTGCTACAAAATCAGGCTGGTAGTTACTTACAGGGTCATCGTTGCTGCATCCCACGAAGAATGCGGAGATTAACAAGGTCGCAAACGATGAGCGACAGGCAAGTTTTAAATCAAATCCTTTAATTTTCATAAAACAAATTACTTAAAAGGTTTATGTTTACTATCATTCGTGTTCCATTTTAACAAGACACTGATGATATGATTATATAAGAAATATAAATGTTTTCTTTCTGTTTATGGGCTGAATAAGTCATTTGCATATATATTTCTTTAGCCGTTTATATTTAATATATTTGTATTTCTGAATTTTGCGGTAAAGATAATAAAAAACCGTTAGCAGAATTAAATATACGCTAATTTAATTCTGTTAACGGTTAATTTATAATAAAGATTCGTACCGGCGTTTTTCCGATCTTTTCAAATAAATTTCAATGCTTTCATTAGAAGTTGTATGAAATACCAATGGCTGGCATTAATGCATAGGCATCATAGTGACCACTGAAGGTACGCGGCTGACCTAACAAGTCTGTATCGGTATAAGAGCCGTCGCGACCGAAGCCAGTTACATACGAGAAAGCAAAATCAACAGACAGCGGTTCGATCGGGCGGAAGCTTAATCCGGCAGTGATACCCAATTTATCCATACTTGGTGTTTCCGGATTCAGGTATTCGTCTTTTACCGGAGATTCATCATAATACGCTCCGAAGCGAACATCTAACCGGTTGGTAGCTGCAAATTGTGTACCGATACGATAGATACGCGTGTTCTTATATTCTTTGGCAGCTTTGATGTTGTACTGTCCCAGTTCAGCATCCGGCTCAAAATAAACATCCAGAGATTTATAGGCATTCCATCCTACGAACTGAACTTCTCCGGAAACAGTCCAACGATCAGTCGGGCGATAGGTCAAACCTACATTCCAGTTGTCGGGCAAAGGCAGTTCGGCAGAGAAAGTACCGCTTTCCAGAGGAGGTACGTTGATTCCGTTTTCCGGTAAGTTCGGAATACCCATGGCTGCTGCTGTCTGAAGTAATTTATTGACATTACCCAATAAAGCTTCCAGGTGTTCTTTGTTGGCATAACGCAAACTGATGTCTCCTTCTTTTACTTTAGCTGTTACTTTGGAACGATAGGAGAGACCTACTGTAAATTTATCGTTGATATCGAACATCGCACCTACATTAAAGCCTAAACGTAATCCGGCTTTTCCCTCCAAAGAAACTGAAGCTGCAGAAGCATCGTCATAACGTTGCATTTCAGTCAGGATTGGTTCAACCATCGGTTTGAACATCGGATATTTTTCCAAAACCGGTCCCATCATGCTGTTGGCCATATTAGTCATGGCACCCGGACCGATCAATGCACGGTTAAGGGTAATGTTACCAAACTCCATCATCAAACCGGCACCTACACTTAACCGATCCATGATTTTCCATGAGATAGTAGGCTGTACATTAAATGCTTTCAAGGCAATGTCCTGCACCAGATGAGCTCCGGCCCAGTCATTTCCCCAGTTGATACTACTACCATACGGTGTATTGATCATAATACCTGCAGCTAAGTTATCATAAATCTTGAAACCTGCGTTGATGTAAAGAGGTGTACTTGGCGTGTTGTCCGTTTTATAGGTTTCGTTTCCTGTCTGGCACTTAGCATAGGCAAATACTCCGGAGACGCCGGCAGATAATTCAACGGCGTTGTTCATATAAACCAGACCTGCCGGATTGAAATGCATACTTTCTGCGCCTAGTTTTAAGGCTGCACCCACATGACCCATGCCGGCCTGTTTTGTACTTTGGGCATTTACTTGAAAACCTTCGGCTGCTACCTGTGAAAAAGGCAACAGGGCAAGGCTAGCTAATGCGATAATCTGCTTCATAAAAATATGTTATTAGTTTGTAAAAATGTTCCTCATTCGTGAAAAACGGGGGCAAAGATAAGTGACTTTTTTGAATATATGCACATTTTAACCGAAAATGTGCGGCACAAAATATGGATTTGTGTGCAAAAATCTTGGTTTATAGCTTGTCTATCCGGCATTATTTCCTAAAACTTTATATCTTTGTCCTCCGAAAAGAATCGTTTTCTTTTCCGTGTGCTTGCTAAACCACGTATTAAAAACAAGAATTTTATGAAGAAAAAAGAAGCTGCAATGGTATGCTTCTCCGGCGGACAAGATTCTACCACTTGTCTGTTTTGGGCCAAGAAGCATTTCTCGCATGTCGAGGCTGTGTGTTTTACGTATGGGCAGAAACACGCATTGGAAGTAGAAGTAGCCCGGAAGATCGCTGCGGATGCCCAAGTTCCCTTCCATTTATTAGATGTTTCATTGATTAGTCAGTTGGATCCGAACTGTTCGTTGGTGAATGATCAGATCGAGATGGATCAGGTAAAGCCGGCAGAGACGTATCCGAATACGTTTGTTCCGGGGCGAAACATGGTTTTTCTGACTTTCGTGGCTATTTTGGCTCGAAGTAAAGGAATTCATCATTTGGTAACCGGAGTTTCGGAGGCTGATTTCAGTGGTTATCCGGATTGTCGGGATACGTTTATCCGTTCTTTGAATGTAACGCTTAATCTGGCTATGGATGATCAGTTTGTGATTCATACGCCGTTGATGGATCGTGACAAGAGTGAAGTTTGGGAACTGTCGGACGAACTGGGTGTGTTCGACCTGGTACGTACCCAGACATTGACTTGTTATAACGGAGTGATGGCTGATGGTTGCGGTCATTGCCCGGCTTGCCGGTTGAGAAAGGCCGGACTGGAGAAGTATTTGGAAAGAAAAGCAGGAAAACATCTTAATGATTAATCAGATGGATACGAGAAAAGAAGAGCACGAATTACATTTATTGGGAGGAAATACGGTATATCGTCAGGATTATGCACCGGAAGTATTGGAAGCCTTCACGAACAAACATCAGGAAAATGATTATTGGGTTCATTTTGACTGTCCGGAATTTACCAGTCTGTGCCCGATTACTGGCCAGCCGGATTTTGCTACCATCTACATTGACTATATTCCCGATGTAAAAATGGTTGAAAGCAAGAGTTTGAAGCTATACTTGTTCAGTTACCGGAATCACGGGGATTTTCATGAAGATTGCGTTAATAAGATCATGAAAGATTTGATCAAGCTGATGGATCCGAAGTACATTGAGGTAACTGGTATTTTTACACCTCGCGGAGGAATCAGTATTTATCCTTATTGTAACTACGGTCGTCCGGGTACTAAATTTGAACAGTTGGCAGAACAACGTCTGTTTAATCATCAGATAAAATAACAGTCTTCAGTTGAATAGTAGGGGAAATATTTAAATAGTGATAAATATTCCCCTATTTTGTATACTTATTAGATAAAAAGTCTATATTTGTGGTCATTAATTAGTGCTATACAAAATCTTTATTTACCATGAATGGAAAAAAACTTACTGTAAGAATGATGTTGGCAGCGTTCGCTTGTGCTGCCTGTGTGAGTGCTCAAGCACAAGACAAGAAACAAGAGTTTGTCATGCCTACCGGTTATGCAGGAATCACGCATGAAATGTCTGAGTTTTATGAACCTGTTCCGCCCGTTGTTACTCCTGGTACCGAATTGAAAGGTGGTGGTTTTACTGCTCCGTCGGATGCTGTTGTTTTGTTTGATGGAAAAGATCTTTCCCAATGGGAAAGTGTGAAAGGTGGACCGGCCGAATGGGATGTACACGACGGTGTCTTCACGGTTAATAAGAAAAAAGGAGATATTCAGACAAAGCAGAAGTTTGATAGCTTCCAGCTGCATATTGAATGGTGTGTTCCGGAAAACATCACGGGCGAAAGCCAGTTGAGAGGAAATAGTGGTGTCTTTTTGCAAGGTTTGTATGAAGTTCAGATTCTGGACTGCTACAACAATCCTACTTATGTGAACGGTCAGACCGGAAGTATTTATAAACAGTCGATTCCGCTGGCCAATGCCATGCGTAAACCGGGTGAATGGAACGTATATGATATTATCTACAACGCCCCGACTTTCAAGAAAGACGGCAGTTATCGGACACATCCGACGGTAACGGTTATTCATAACGGTGTTGTGCTGCAAAACAATACAACTATTTTGGGAACGACTGAATGGATTGGTTTCCCACAGGTTAAGGCACACGGTGCCGGCCCGATCATCCTGCAAAGCCATGGTGATCCGAGCGAACCGATCAGTTTCCGGAATATCTGGATTCGCGAATTATAAGGAAAATCTAACTTTAGGATAAGACAGTAAAGAAAAGAAGGCACAAATGGGCTGCTGTAAAGGTGAGCCTGTTTGTGCCTTTTGTGTGTCTCTGTCAGGATTGAAGCAGTTACTTCGTAAAAGCTCTGGTTACGGGTATGGTTTCTGCGATATATTTTATAACTTTGCAGGCTGAATGACAAGAATAATACAATAAATAGAATATAAAATGGCAAAAGAACTGAAAGAACTGACTCCGAGAAGTGAAAATTATTCACAGTGGTATCAGGATTTGGTAATCAAGGCCGACTTGGCTGAAAACTCTGCAGTACGCGGTTGTATGGTCATCAAGCCTTATGGATATGCAATCTGGGAAAAGATGCAGCGTATCCTGGATGATAAATTCAAAGAAACAGGACATGTGAATGCTTACTTCCCGTTGTTGATCCCGAAATCATTTTTGAGCAAGGAAGCCGAACACGTAGAAGGTTTCGCAAAAGAATGTGCTGTGGTTACTCACTATCGTCTGAAAACCAACCATGACGGAACAGGTGTAGTGGTTGATCCGGAAGCCAAACTGGAAGAAGAACTGATTATCCGTCCGACTTCAGAAACAATTATCTGGAATACCTATCGTAACTGGATTCAGTCTTATCGTGATCTGCCTATTTTGTGTAACCAGTGGGCTAATGTGATGCGTTGGGAAATGCGTACCCGTCTGTTCTTGCGTACTGCTGAATTCTTGTGGCAGGAAGGACATACCGCTCACGCTACCCGCGAAGAAGCAGAAATAGAAGCCAAGAAGATGCAAGGTGTCTATGCTGATTTTGCCGAGAATTATATGGCTATGCCGGTGATCCGTGGTGTGAAATCAGAAAGCGAACGTTTTGCCGGTGCTTTGGATACTTATACCATCGAAGCGATGATGCAAGACGGAAAGGCTTTGCAGGCTGGTACTTCTCATTTCTTGGGACAGAACTTCGGAAAGGCTTTTGATGTGACTTTCGTAGATAAGGAAGGAAAGACGGATTATGCCTGGGCAACTTCATGGGGTGTTTCTACACGTCTGATCGGTGCCTTGATCATGTCCCACTCTGATGATAATGGTTTGGTATTGCCTCCGCATCTGGCTCCGATCCAGGTAGTCATTATTCCGATTTATCGTAGCGAAGAACAATTGAACCAGATCCGTCAGAAAGTAGATGGTATCGTGGCTAACTTGAAGAAGCTGGGTATCTCTGTTAAGTTTGACGATGCCGACAATCGTAAGCCGGGATGGAAGTTTGCCAATTATGAATTGAAAGGTGTTCCGGTACGTTTGGCTATGGGTGGTCGTGATTTGGAAAACAATACGATCGAAGTCATGCGTCGTGATACACTGGAAAAAGAAACGATCTCTTGCGATGGCATAGAAACTTATGTACAGAACTTGCTGGAAGAAATCCAGAAGAATATCTTCCAGAAGGCGCTGAAGCGTCGTGAAGAACGGACTATTACGGTTGATTCGTATGATGAGTTCAAGGAAAAGATCGAACAGGGATACTTTATCATGGCTCATTGGGACGGAACTCCGGAAACAGAAGAACTGATCAAGAACGAAACCAAGGCAACCATCCGTTGTCTGCCTTTGGAAGGCGATATGACTCCGGGTAAATGTATGGTAACCGGAAAACCTTCTGCCCGCCGCGTTTTGTTCGCACGCGCTTATTAATGCAGTCGGTCAATCGACTTCTATAAAACCAAACAGCCTGTAAAACTTATCATCAAGATGGTTTCACAGGCTGTTCTGTTATTCAGTTGTATGGATTATTCCCGGATGGTTATAGGCTGGGAAATGTCTGTTCGGCTTCTTGCATGCAGCGTTCGATGTCTGCGCGCGTACCGGCAAAAGGTCCCATGGCTTCAATCTTCAGGGTCGAAATGGCTGCCGCAAAACGTCCGGCTTCATCGATACTCTTGTTTTTGGCACGGCAGTACAGATAACCGGTCATGTACGTATCGCCGCAACCTGTCGCGTCTACAATTTCTGTCGGTTTATAGGCTGGAATAAGATGGAACTGTTCTCCGTCGTAGATAACCGATCCATTACTGCCCAATGTCAGCAACACTTCTTTGACACCCCAGCTATGAAGCTCCTTGGCTGCTTTTTCAACGTCGTTGTATCCGGTAAGCGAATACATTTCCTGCTCGTTGGCTTTCAGGAAAGTGGCATACTTCAGGAATTCATGTTTCTGTTTCCAGTCAACGGCAAATACATCTGTTCCGCGTACCTCGCGTAAATACCCTTGTGAATCAATAGACAGTTTTCCTTTTCCTGACAGATATTTCACTACTTCAAGCGAGAAGTCATCGGCCAGCAAACTTCCCAAATGGAAGATATGGGCTTCGATGTCTTGCAGATAATCTACTGTGAACGGATCTGCTTTGGCTAAAACACGCTGTGTGCGATTATCTTGATTTTCTCCATAGATATTCTCGAAATAAACAGATTGGCGGCTAGGCATTACCTCGACTTGTAAACCCAATCGGCGCATTTCATCAACCACATGCATATCCTCTTCTCCCAAAGCCGTGATCAGGGCATAATCAATGTCGTCAAATTGTTTGATGGCATGAGAAAAATAAAATGATGTACCACCGGGCATGTGCGCTGTTCTTTTGGGAGTGACAACCTTGTCGTGCGTAATGTGCCCGATGCAACAAAGTTCGTGTGTATTCATTTTGTCATATTTATTACATAGACACAAAAGTAGAAAAAGAATTATAAACGACAAAAAAAGAGGGCGTTTCTCAACGTCCTCTTTCCCCTTTAAGAAACAAAACAATCGATAAAACAACTATTATAATCTCTGTTGGTCACGCTGAATATGCAGGGGAATTTCCTTGAAACTATTTAGGTAAAACATAATATTTCCCTTATCCAACGACGATTTACCTTGTCTTTTAATTTTGCGACATCCGTCAAAAAGCTTTTCCATATATATCGAAAAGCTTTTCGACAACTGTGCTAAAGCTTTTCGACATCTGTCAAAAATATAAAAAGCCGGCAGTTTCGGACAACGAGGTTATAATATATTAGCGAATAAATAATAATTCTCTGTATTTCGGTAAAGTCCAGATCTGGTCGTCGACCGTCAATTCCAGCTTGTCGATATGGTAACGGATGGCTTCCATCAGCGGAACGATGTTGTCGTGATAGGCAATTGCTTTTTCCCGTTCCTCCTGGATTTTGTTGGCTACCTTCCGTTTTTCGATCATCTCGTCCACCTTTTCTTTGATAAAGATGGTATGATCAGCTATTTCTTCAATGATTTCCATGTTTTTGGAAGAAAGATGAGCGGCTTTCTCGGCCGGGAAAAGTTCTTTCATCTTATATACATTGTCGATCAGCGAAGACTGATATTTGATAGCCATAGGGATAATATGATTCATGGCCAGATCGCCTAATACACGAGCTTCGATCTGAATCTTCTTGGTGTACATTTCCCATTTTACTTCGTTGCGGGCAATCAGTTCTTTCCGGTTCATGACACCTGTTGATTCAAACATGTGGATGCTGCTTTCTTTCAGATAAGCATCGAAGATACGGGGAACGCTGGTTTCGCAATCCAGTCCGCGACGGGCAGCTTCTTCTTTCCATTCGTCGCTGTATCCGTTGCCGTCGAAGTGGATAGCCTTACAAGCCTTGGCTTCCTGGCGCAGTACTTCAATGATGGCGGCAAACTTATCCAATCCGGATGCAATCTTGGCATCAACTGCTGTCTTAAAGTTCTTCAACTGTTCAGCAACCGCTGCATTTAAGACCAGCATAGCTGAAGCACAGTTGGCTGATGAACCCACGGCACGGAACTCGAAACGGTTTCCGGTGAAAGCGAAAGGAGAAGTACGGTTACGATCCGTATTATCGATCAACAGTTCAGGAATACGGGCGATGTCGAGCTTCATTCCTTGTTTTCCGGCTAGGATAAAGTCTTCGGTATCGCTGTTTTCCAAGTGTTCCAATACCGCAGAAAGCTGTGAACCTAAGAAACAGGAGATGATGGCTGGCGGTGCTTCGTTGGCTCCCAGACGATGGGCGTTGGTAGCCGATGAGATACTGGCTTTCAGCAAGGCATTATGTGTATGAACGGCCTTCAGCACATTGACCACGAACGTAACAAATCGCAGATTCTCTTCAGCCGTCTTGCCAGGAGCCATCAGCAAAGTGCCTGTATCGGTTCCCAACGACCAGTTGTTGTGCTTGCCGGAACCATTGACTCCCTTGAATGGCTTTTCATGCAAGAGAACACGGAAGCCATGCTTGCGGGCAATGTTTCTCATCAGCGCCATGACCAGCAGGTTATGATCGTTGGCCAAGTTACATTCTTCGAAGACCGGAGCCAATTCGAACTGGTTCGGAGCCACTTCGTTGTGACGAGTCTTCAAAGGAATACCCAGTTTGAGAGATTCGATTTCCAGTTCTTTCATGAACTCAAGAACACGCGGAGGAATCGCACCGAAGTAATGATCTTCCAATTGCTGGTTCTTCGAGCTTTCATGTCCCATCAAAGTACGTCCCGTCATTAATAAGTCCGGACGAGCTGCATACAGACCTTCATCCACCAGGAAATATTCCTGTTCCCAACCCAAGTATGAGTACACCTTTTTCACCTTCGGATCAAAGTAATGGCATACATCGACAGCCGCCTTGTTGACAGCCTCCAGCGACTTCAGCAAAGGAGTTTTATAGTCGAGTGATTCGCCGGTATAAGCGATAAAGATGGTAGGAATACACAAGGTATCGCCGACAATGAATGCAGGAGAAGACGGATCCCAAGCTGAATAACCACGTGCTTCGAAGGTATTTCGGATTCCTCCGTTCGGAAAGCTCGAAGCATCCGGTTCCTGCTGGATGAGTAATTTCCCGTCGAATTCTTCAATGACGCCGCCTTTTCCGTCGGGAGTGATGAAAGCGTCGTGTTTTTCGGCCGTTCCTTCTGTCAGCGGATGAAACCAGTGGGTGTAATGAGTAACTCCTTTTTCAAGTGCCCAACGTTTCATGCCGGCAGCTACAGCATTGGCTGTTTCACGATCGAGAGGAGTGTTATTGTCGATACAGTCGGTTAGTTTTTCGTACACTTTCTCAGGCAGATACTTAAACATCTTCTCTCGGTTGAAAACCAGCGAACCGAAATACTCAGAAGGTTTTTCGGCAGGTTCGGTAACCGCTATCGTCTTCTTTTCGAAGGCCGATTCCACAACTTTAAATCTTAATTTAGACATAATACCTAATTATTAAATGGTTATTTTTTGTTCTTCATTGGAAAAGATGCCGATAGCGTGTGTTATTCAGCAAGTGTTGCCTGACAAACTGGGATAATAAATAAAAACATTTTATATATGTACTGGTTAAAGTAGGGTTTGAATAAACAACACGTCTATCGCATCTTTCTGCTTCTTTCTATTATCGCATCCAGTGTTGGATTCGTTGGATCGCTTCGATGGTATCGTCATGATCGCCGAAGGCTGTCAAACGGAGATATCCTTCTCCGCTTGGTCCGAATCCGACACCGGGTGTGCTGACAATAAATACTTCATAAAGTAATTTCTCAAAGAACTTCCACGATGATAAGCCATCGGGAGTTTTTACCCACAAGTAAGGAGCATTCGTGCCCCCATAAACTTGCAGGCCGCAGGCTTCAAGTCCTTCTTTCATCAACTTGGCATTATTCATATAATAGTTGATGGTTTGGCGGATTTGCTTTTTGCCTTCAGGACTATATACCGCTTCTGCACCGCGTTGCGTTATATAACTGGTTCCATTGAACTTCGTACATTGGCGCCGGTGCCATAATTTATTCAGGAATACCCGTTCGCCTTTCAAGGTCGTTGCGCTTACTTCTTTTGGAATAACCGTGTATCCGCAACGCACACCTGTGAAACCAGCCGTTTTCGAGAAACTCCTGAATTCAATGGCTACTTTTTTCGCCCCTTTGATCTCATAGATGGAATGCGGAATAGTAGGATCCTGAATGTATGCCTCATAAGCAGAGTCGTACATGATGATCGCATCGTTGGCCAAAGCATAATTGACCCATTTCTTCAGTTCTTCTTTGGTTAATGTTGTTCCTGTCGGGTTGTTGGGATAACACAGATAAATGATATCCACACGCCGGGAAGGCAATTCCGGTACAAACTGATTCTCGGCTGTACAAGGAATATATACCACATCGCTCCAGATACCATTTTCCCAGGTTCCTGTTCTTCCTGACATGACATTCGAGTCGATATATACCGGATAAACCGGATCAGTCACACCGATACTATTGTCGTGACGAAGTAAATCTCCAATATTTCCGCAATCACTTTTGGCTCCGTCGCTGATGAATACTTCGCTGGGCTCTAATGAAACACCGATGCTTTCATAATCATTCTTGATAATGGCATCAATCAGAAAAGGATAACCTTGTTCTGGTCCGTATCCATGAAATGTTTCCTTCGAAGCCATTTCATCGACAGCCTTGTGCATGGCTTCAATAACAGCCGGAGCCAGCGGTTGGGTTACATCACCGATTCCCATTCGGATAATTTTCTGTTTCGGATGCGTGATTTTGAAGCTGTTGACTTTCTTCGCAATGTCCGAAAACAGATAATTACTTTGTAATTTCAGAAAATGTTCATTCACTAATGCCATAATTCGATTGTTTTATTGTTTTGTTTGTTGTTCTTAAAGTTTAATGCTTCCTTCAAATACAGTCACGGCGTTACCCGTCATATATACATGATTGTCTGTCGGATTCCATTCAATCGTTAATGTTCCGCCATCCATTTGGATTTGTATTTTATCACCTTTCTGAGCCCGTCCATGTGCTATTAAAGCGACTGCAGAAGCGCAGGCTCCGGTACCACAGGCTTGGGTAATTCCTGAACCGCGTTCCCATACTCGCATTCGGGCATTTCCTTCAGAAAGAGATTGTACAAACTCAATATTGGCCCGGTCCGGAAAATAGGGATGATGTTCGAGCAACGGCCCTGTAACAGGAAGGTTGGCTTGCTTTATATCCTCCACAAAAGTTACGAAGTGAGGATTTCCCATGGAAACGAATGTCCCTGTAAATGTTCCGTTCGGACAAGACAGGTTTAAAGACTCTTCCAGAATTTCAGGACATCCCATATCAACTGTAACTTCCTTGACCGCTCCATTTTTGACATGCAATTCAAGATGCTTGATACCGGATAAAGTTTCCAATGAGATCAGCTTCTTCTGTGTCAGCTTTTTATCATATAGATATTTACCAATACATCGAGAAGCATTTCCGCACATTTTAGCTTCCGAACCATCAGCATTGAAGATTCGCATGCTGAAATCAGCTATATGAGACGGACCAATCAGAACCAAACCGTCAGATCCGATTCCGGTATGGTAAGTGCTCCATTGAATAGCTAATTCTTTCGGATTTGTGACAGGTTGATTAATTGTATTTACATATATATAATCGTTACCTGCTCCTTGCATCTTTGTGAATTGGATTGTCATTTTGTTTTGTATTTCGTTGTTTGTTTAACTATATGTTTTATTTTTCCGCAAATATATATCGTTTATATAACAAATAAAGCCGTTTATATGTTTATTCTGAATTTATTTTTACGAAGTTATAATCTGATATGCAAACAAAGTGTTTCGCTTACGTTTATTTGCTAATTAAGCAATAATACTATTAAATTGAAACATTCAAACTTTCTCTACAAAGAAAAAAGTAAATAATTTATCGATTTATTTGACTATATGAAAGCATTATCTATTTTTGCAAAACAATTTGATATAAATAAATGACAAATGAAAAACAATAGATAAATATATGAAGCGAGTAGATGAATTATTGAAAAGTAAAAGAGGATTATATGATCCTGCCAACGAACATGATGCTTGTGGTGTTGGTATGTTAGTGGATATTCATGGACGCAAATCTCATTCCATTGTTGATTCGGCTCTGACGGTCTTGGAAAATATGAGACACCGTGGTGCTGAGGGTGCTGATAATAAAACGGGAGATGGTGCCGGGATTTTAGTACAGATTCCTCATGAATTTATTTTATTACAAGGTATTCCGGTTCCGGAAAAAGGACATTATGGAACAGGACTGGTCTTTTTACCGAAAGATCAGGCAGCACAAAAGGTTTTTCTGCAGATTATTCAGGAAGAAGTGGAAGCAAAAGGGCTCACCATTTTGTGTCTCCGGGATGTTCCTGTCTGTTCAGAAATTCTAGGCAAAGATGCTTTGGCTACAGAACCTGCGATTAAACAGTTGTTTATTGTAGGAGAGGAAGATCAGCAAGAATTGGAATTAAAACTCTATGGGGTACGCAAACGGATAGAAAAGCGGATTACTTCCTCTTCGTTGGTAGAGAAGAAAGATTTCTATGTAGTATCCTTGTCAACACGTAGCCTTATATATAAAGGTATGTTGGAATCCATGCAACTGCGTAAATATTTCCCGGATTTAACGAACGAATATTTTACGAGTGCACTGGCATTAGTTCATTCCCGCTTCAGTACGAATACATTTCCTACTTGGAGTTTGGCTCAACCTTTCCGTTTGTTGGCTCATAATGGTGAAATAAATACAATACGAGGTAACAGGGCTTGGATGGCTGCTCGTGAAAGTGTTCTTTCATCTTCCAGATTACCTGATATGGAAGCCTTGGATCCGATTATACAACCGGATATGAGCGATAGTGCTTCATTAGACAATGTGTTGGAATTTTTATTGGCATCAGGTTTGAGTTTGCCTCATGCGATGGCTATGCTGGTTCCGGAAAGTTTCAATGAGAAAAATCCAATATCTGATGATCTGAAAGCCTTTTATGAATATCATTCAATCTTGATGGAACCTTGGGACGGACCGGCAGCCTTATTGTTCAGTGATGGTCGTTATGCCGGTGGAATGCTTGACCGGAATGGTTTGCGTCCGGCCCGGTATCTGGTAACGAAGAAGGGTTGGGTTCTTGTGGCTTCGGAAGTTGGTGTATTGGATATACAGCCGGAGGAAATTCAGGAAAAAGGACGATTACAGCCCGGTAAAATCTTATTGATTGACACAGAAACTGGAAAGATTTGTCGTGACGAGGAATTGAAACAACAGTTGGCCAATGCTCATCCATATCGGAAATGGATTCAAGACAATTGTATTGAGCTGGATGAACTGAAATCAGGAAGAAAAGTAACCAGTCGTGTGGATGACTTTGATTGCAAATTGCGTGTGTTCGGTTATTCCAGAGAAGATATTGACCGTATCATGGTTCCTATGTGTACCGGTGGAGCCGAACCGGTTGGCTCGATGGGTAATGATACACCGTTAGCAGTTCTATCTATTCGTCCGCATCTTTTGTATGATTACTTCCGTCAGCAGTTTGCCCAAGTAACCAATCCGCCAATTGATCCGATTCGAGAAGCTTTAGTGATGAGTTTGGTTGAATATATTGGGGCTGTCGGTAATCATATTCTGGCTCCGAATGAGTCGCATTGTAAAATGGTACGTCTTCAATGTCCGATTCTGACCAACACCCAATTGGATATCTTATGTAATATTCGTTATAAAGGATTCAAGACGGTTAAACTTCCGATGTTATTTGATGCTTCGCAGGGAGAAGCAGGCCTGCGAGAGGCATTGGATCGTTTGTGCAAGGAGGCTGCTCACGCTGTTTCTGAAGGAGCGAATTATTTGGTATTGACAGATAGAAATGTGGATGCGTCGATGGCTGTTATTCCATCTGTACTGGCAGTAAGTGCTGTTCACCATTATTTGATTTCAGTAAAGAAACGTGTTCAGACAGCGTTGGTGGTAGAAACAGGAGAAATGCGTGAGGTGATGCATGCTGCTTTGCTGTTAGGTTTTGGAGCCAGTGCTGTGAATCCGTATATGGCTTTTGCTATCTTGGAAGATCTGGTAGCCAAGCAAGCAGTTCAATTGAATTATGAAACGGCAGAGAAGAATTATGTCAAGTCTTTATGCAAAGGATTGTTGAAGGTTTTGAGTAAGATGGGTATCAGCACCATCCGTAGTTATCGAGGAGCAAAGTTGTTTGAAGCGATAGGTCTTAGTGAAGATCTGGTAGAAACGTACTTTGGTAGTATATCCAGCAAAGTGGGTGGAATTGGTTTAGCTGAAATCGCCAGAGATGCAGTACAAATGCACAAGGCTGGGTATAAAGAAGATTTGTCAGAAGTACTGGAGCATAAAGGTATCTATTCATATCGGAAAGATGGAGAAAAGCATGCTTGGAATCCGGAGACTATATCTACCTTACAACTGGCTACTCGTTTGGGAAGTTATAAGAAATTCAAGGAATATACGAAGCTGGTAGACGAGAAGGAAGAACCTCTTTTCTTACGGGATTTCCTGGACTTCAAGCGTCAGTCTCCGGTTCCTTTGGAAGAAGTTGAGCCTGCTTCGGAGATCATGAAGCGATTTGTAACAGGAGCAATGAGCTTTGGTTCAATTAGCAAGGAAGCGCATGAAACGATGGCGATGGCCATGAACAAGATTCATGGACGAAGCAATACCGGAGAAGGCGGTGAGGATGCCGGACGTTTTACGGAGAAAATAGACGGATTATCATTACGTTCGGCTATCAAACAGGTCGCTTCCGGTCGCTTCGGTGTGACAACCAATTATCTGGTGAATGCGGATGAAATACAAATTAAGGTAGCTCAAGGTGCAAAACCTGGTGAAGGTGGTCAGTTACCAGGTTATAAAGTGAATGATATAATTGCTAAAACCCGCCATTCGATTCCAGGGATCTCGTTGATTTCTCCTCCACCTCATCACGATATTTATTCGATAGAAGATTTAGCACAGTTGATATTCGATTTGAGAAATGTAAATCCGAAGGCAGAGATTAGCGTGAAACTGGTATCGGAGAGTGGCGTTGGGACGATTGCTGCCGGTGTGGCGAAAGCGAAAGCAGACCGGATTGTGATCTCTGGAGCAGAAGGAGGAACGGGCGCATCTCCCATGAGTTCCATTCGTTATGCAGGACTTCCTCCGGAGATTGGTTTGGCAGAAACACAGCAGACGCTGGTCTTGAATAACCTGCGCGGACAAGTTCGTTTGCAAACGGATGGCCAGTTGAAGACCGGACGTGATATCTTGCTGATGGCATTGTTGGGTGCTGAAGAATTTGGCTTTGCCACATCGGCATTGATTGTCTTAGGTTGTGTGATGATGCGCAAATGTCACATGAATACTTGTCCGGTAGGTGTGGCAACGCAAGACGAAACTTTGCGGAAACGTTTCCACGGAAGATATGAGTATTTGGTAAACTTCTTTACTTTCTTGGCAGAAGAAGTACGCGAATATCTGGCTGAGATGGGATTCCGGAAGTTGGATGAGGTAATCGGTCGGACGGATTTACTGGTCCGTAAACCGAGTGACGGTGTACATAAACATGATTTATTGGATTTCTCGCGGATTTTATATTTCCCGATGGCTTTTCAGGACAGGGCTTTATATCATGTTGCGGATTCTTTGCATGAAATGGGAGCTGTAAAAGATTTACAACTTATTGAAGATGCTCGTCCGGCTTTAGAAGGGAAACAGGATTTACTGCTTAGTTATCCGATTGTGAATACGGATCGTTCGGTGGGTGCGATGTTGTCTGGCGTGATTGCACAGCAATATGGCGAAACCGGATTGCCGGAACAAGCCTTGAAAATCCGTTTCAAAGGTTCTGCCGGACAGAGTTTCGGCGCTTTCCTTGTACATGGTGTGGAATTTCGCTTGGAAGGAGATACGAATGATTATCTAGGTAAGGGATTGAGTGGCGGTCGTATCGTGGTCGTTCCACCGGTACGTACAGATTTCAAGCCGGAAGAGAATATCATTGCAGGAAATACATTGCTGTATGGGGCTACGAGTGGAGAAGTCTATCTGAACGGTCGGGCTGGCGAACGTTTCTGTGTCCGTAATTCGGGAGCTGTGGCTGTCGTGGAAGGAGTAGGTGACCATTGCTGTGAGTATATGACGGGAGGACGTGTAGTGGTATTGGGACCGACCGGCCGAAATTTTGCCGCTGGTATGAGTGGCGGTGTGGCTTATGTCTGGAATCCGTCAGGAAACTTCGATTTCTATTGCAATATGGAAATGGTAGAGCTTTCGTTGGTAGAAGACACACGCTCTCGTAAAGAACTGCATGAGTTAATCCGCAAGCATTATCATTATACAGGAAGTCCGTTGGCAGGACAGATGTTAGACCATTGGGATCGTTATGTTGAGGAGTTTATTGAGGTGGTTCCAATTGAATACAAGAAAGTCCTTCAAGAAGAACAGATGAAGAAGTGGCAACAGAAGATAGCAGCTATGCAAAGAGATTATTGATCATGTTTTATTATTGAACTTCAAATAAGCTATAAATATGGGAGATCCAAGAGCATTCCTAACGATACACCGCAAAGAAGCGGGATATAGACCGGTTCATGAACGAATCGACGATTTTAGTGAGGTAGAACAGACTTTAAGTACAGGTGACCGTCGCATACAGGCGTCGCGCTGTATGGATTGTGGGGTTCCGTTTTGCCATTGGGCTTGTCCGTTGGGTAATAAGCAGCCGGAGTGGCAGGATATGTTATATAAAGGACAATGGTTGGAAGCTTATCAGGTATTGTCAACCACGTGCGACTTTCCGGAATTTACGGGTCGTGTATGTCCGGCCTTGTGTGAGAAAAGTTGTGTCTTGAAACTGAGTTGTGACGAACCTGTGACGATCCGAGAGAATGAGGCCGCTATTGTCGAAGCGGCTTTCCGTGAAGGATATATTCGTCCGGTACAGCCTCGTCGCAATGGTAAGCGGGTGGCTGTTGTTGGAAGTGGTCCGGCTGGTTTGGTAGCGGCTAATCGTCTGAATCGGAAAGGCTATGAAGTGACTGTGTTTGAAAAGCATGAGAAACCCGGCGGCTTGCTCCGCTTCGGAATTCCGAATTTCAAGTTGGGAAAGAATGTCATCGACCGTCGTATCCATTTGTTGGAAGAAGAAGGGATTATTTTCCGGACGGGTATTTGTGTCGGAAAAGATATCTCAGCTCGTGAGTTGATTGATCAGTTTGATGCGGTGTGCCTGGCAATCGGAGCTGAGGTTCCTCGTGATCTGCCGGTTGAGGGACGTTCACTCCGGGGTGTTCATTTCGCTCTGGATTTATTGGCCAATCAGAATCGTTTGCTTGAAGGTATTCCGGTACCTGAAGAGGCGCGTATTTCCTGCCAGGGAAAACGGGTGTTGGTAATTGGTGGAGGTGATACGGGAAGCGATTGCGTGGGAACTGCCAACCGTCATCATGCGGCGCAGGTGACACAAATCGAGATCATGCCTAAACCGCCCGTAGGTTATAATCCGGCAACACCTTGGCCCATGTATCCGCAGGTGTTGAAGACCAGTAGCAGTCATGAAGAAGGTTGTGTACGTCGGTGGAACCTGGCTACAAATCGCTTTATGGGCGAAAACGGAGTAGTAAAAGGTGTCGAGGTGGAAGAAGTGGAATGGATTCCGGCAGAAGGTGGCGGACGTCCGCAAATGCATAAGACGGGTCGGAAAGAAATCATCGAAGCCGACTTGGTGTTCTTGGCAATGGGTTTTGTACATCCCGTACAAGAAGGACTACTTACCGAACTGGCGTTGTCGGTTGACGGACGGCAGAATATAGCCGTTGATGCCAGACAGAAAACCTCAGCCGAGAAAGTCTTTGCCTGCGGTGATGCCGTAAGCGGAGCTAGCTTGGTGGTCAAAGCAATGGCTTCGGGAAAGAAGGCGGCGGCTGAAATAGACTGTTTCTTGTCGGGGAAGGGATCTATCCCGTCGGAATAATCCCTTTTTAGCTATTTGGGGATATATTCTGTTAGTATATATCCCTTAAAAAGTTTTTTGGGATATACGCTGTCGGCGTATATCCTTTGAAAAGCATTTAGGGATATACGCTGTCGGTGTATATCCTTTGAAAAGCATTTAGGGATATACGCTGTCGGTATATATCCTTTGAAAAGATCTTTGGGATATATTCTGTCGGTATATATCCTTTGAAAAGATCTTTGGGATATACGCTGTCGGTATATATCCTACAAAAAGTAAAAAAGAAGATAATTATTGAAGAAAATAAAGAAAGGAAAACAATATGTGTGGTATTACAGCTATATTTAACATTCATGAGGGCGCAGAAGAGATGCGCCGCCAAGCGTTGATCATGAGTAAACGGATCCGTCATCGCGGACCGGACTGGAGTGGTATTTATCAGGGAAAATCGGCTATTCTGGCTCATGAACGTCTTTCTATTGTCGATCCGGCTTCCGGTGGCCAGCCCTTGAAGAGCAAGGACGGTAAACTGATCCTTACGGTGAATGGCGAAATCTACAATCATCAGGAGATTCGGGAAGCACTGAAAGGTGAATATGAGTTTCAGACAGGATCGGATTGTGAGGTTATTCTAGCTTTATACCGGAAAAAAGGTGTCAATTTTCTGGATGATTTGAATGGTATTTTCGCCTTTGCCCTTTATGACGAAGAGAAAGATGTTTTCCTCATCGCCCGTGATCCAATCGGGGTAATTCCCTTGTATATTGGTTACGACGACGCAGGTCATCTGTTGATCTCTTCTGAATTGAAAGGATTGGAAGGCTATGCGTCGCATTATGAGCAGTTCTTGCCTGGTCATTATTACTATAGTAAAGACAGAGAACTGACACGTTGGTACGAGCGTGACTGGATGACTTATGATGCCGTGAAAGATAATCCGGCTTCGGTGGAAGAGCTGCATGATGCACTGGCAGCCGCTGTAAAACGCCAGCTGATGTGTGACGTTCCTTACGGTGTATTGCTTTCGGGTGGTTTGGATTCGTCCATTACTTCGGCAGTAGCAAAGAAATTCTCTGCCAAACGAGTGGAAACCGGAAGTCAGGCTGATGCTTGGTGGCCACAGTTACATTCCTTTGCTGTTGGATTGAAAGGTGCTCCTGATTTAGCAGCAGCCCGAAAGGTAGCAGAGGCAATTGGTACTGTTCACCATGAGATTAATTATACGATACAGGAAGGTCTGGATGCTATTCGGGATGTGATATATTATATCGAGACGTATGATGTTACTACCGTACGGGCATCAACGCCAATGTATCTATTGGCGCGCGTCATCAAGAGTATGGGTATTAAAATGGTTCTGAGCGGCGAAGGTGCTGACGAAGTATTTGGTGGTTATTTGTATTTCCACAAGGCCCCAGATGCGAAAGCTTTCCATGAAGAAACTGTCCGTAAGTTAAGTAAGCTCTATCTGTATGACTGTTTGCGTGCGAACAAAAGTCTTTGTGCCTGGGGTGTGGAAGGGCGTGTTCCTTTCCTGGATAAAGAATTCTTGGATGTTGCTATGCGATTGAATCCTGCAGCCAAGATGTGTCCAGGCAAGACTATTGAGAAGAAAATTCTACGCGAAGCATTCCAAGGCATGTTACCTGACGAAATCTTATGGCGCCAAAAGGAACAATTCTCAGACGGCGTTGGTTACAGTTGGATTGATACCTTGAAGAAGATCACTTCTGAAGCTGTTACCGATGAGATGATGGATCATGCGGCTGAGCGTTTCCCGATTAATACACCGATGAATAAAGAAGAATATTATTATCGTTCTATCTTTGAAGAACATTTCCCGAGTGAGAGTGCAGCACGGTCTGTTCCTTCTGTACCGAGTGTTGCTTGTTCAACAGCCGAAGCTTTGGCTTGGGATGCTTCATTCAAGAATATGAATGATCCGAGTGGGCGTGCGGTGCGTGATGTACACGAAGCTGCCTATTAAATGACAATATAGATCGAATCTGATCAGGAGAAGCAATACGTTGCTGGTAAAAAATCAAACGAAAGTAAAATCGTTTGGAGAAAATATGCCATAAATAAGTTATCTTTGCAAAAAAGTTAAAATATATATGGAGAACCAGAAAGAACGTATTTCTTCTCCTTTTTGTCCTTATGTGTCAGTTGACTGCGTTTTGTTAGGGATCAACGAGGATAAACTTTCGGTTCTATTGGTAGAACGGAAGTTATTAGAAAATAATGCGGTGGGTTATAAGCTGCCGGGAAGTTTGATATATGAGACGGAAGAGTTGGATGATGCAGCTCTTCGTGTAATGAAAGAGGCTGTCGGATATACACAAATGTCGTTGAGGCAATTCCATACTTTCGGATCAGTTGCCCGTACAGCCAATAAAGAGGATATTTTGTGGCTCGAGAAAGAGTCGCATACCAAGGTAACGAGAATTGTAACCGTTGTATATCTTGCGTTAAGCAAGAAGGGTAAAACGGTCAATAACTTGGATAAGAATGAAACGATGCGCTGGTTCCCGGTGGAAGATTTGCCGGATCTGCCTTTCGACCATAAGTCGATTGTAGAGGAATCTGTGAACGAAATCCGGAATTGGGTAGAACGTGAACCTGCCATTATCTATGAATACCTGCCATCCAAGTTTACTGCTTTCCAATTACGTCGGACATACGAAATCATTTATAATAAGAAGTTCGATGTCCGGAATTTCCAGAAAAAGATGAACCTGTTAGGCTATATTGTCCCTACGGATGAAATGGAAGTAGGTGTGCCTCATCGGGCTGCCCGTTATTATCGTTTTAACAAAGTGAAGTATAACAAGCTTCGTTCTAGCTTGAATAAATAAATGCGTTTAGGTTATGTATTTATTGGGTTGTGATATTGGTTGTTCGTCGGTGAAAGTATCCATAGTTGATGCTGAAACCGGTCTGCCTGTTGGAACAGACTTTTATCCGAAAGAAGAAGCTCCTATTATTGCACAAAGACCAGGATGGGCCGAACAGAATCCGGAAGATTGGTGGATTTATGTGAAGAAGGCCATTCGTGGTGCATTGGGAAAGTCGGGAGTGAATGGTGAAGATATTAAAGCGATAGGTATCGCTTATCAGATGCATGGTCTGGTCGTTGTGGATAAGAATAAAGTAGCGTTGCGTCCTTCTATCATTTGGTGTGACAGCCGGGCTGTGATTTATGGAGAGCGTGCTTTCCACGCCATAGGAGAGGAGAGATGTTTGTCGCATCTGCTTAATTCACCGGGTAACTTTACGATAGCACGACTGGCTTGGCTCAAGGAATATGAACCGCAGACCTATAATCTGATTTATAAGATTATGTTGCCGGGCGATTATATTGCTATGCGTATGACGGGAGAAATCCGGACAACGATTCCCGGACTTTCGGAGGGTATTGTCTGGGATTTCCAGGATCATTGTCTGTCGGAAGACTTGCTTCGCTATTTTGGTATATCAAAAGATCTGATTGCCGATTTGGTGCCCACTTTTGGCTTACAGGGCGAATTGCTGGGAAGCGTAGCAACTGAGCTTGGATTGAAGAAAGGAACGCCGGTGACATACCGGATGGGCGATCAGAGTAACAATGCTTTGTCATTGAATGTACTCCGACCGGGTGAAGTAGCAGCTACTGCGCGAACTTCAGGAGTTGTTTATGGTGTTAATAGCAAGCTGAATTATGATGTTCGGTCGCGCGTCAATACCTTTGCTCATGTCAATCATACGGCGGAACATCCTCGTTTGGGTGTTTTATTGTGTATTAATGGTGTAGGTATCTTGAATGCCTGGGTGAAGAAGACGATAGCCCGTAACGGTATTACTTATGATCAGTTGAATGATCTTGCGGCCAGTGTGCCGATTGGCTCGGAAGGTTTGTCTATTCTGCCGTTTGGAAATGGTGCGGAACGTATGTTGGAGAATAAGCAAGTGGATTGTTCCATCTTTGGTCTGAATTTCAATATTCATCATGCGGCCCATATTGCCCGTGCGGCTCAGGAAGGTATTGTGTTTGCCTTTAAATACGGTATGGATATCATGAACGAGATGGGAATAGACATTGAAGTGATTCGTGCTGCTCATTCCAGTATGTTCTTAAGTCCGATTTTGCGGGAAGCTTTGGCTGGTGTGACAGGTACATATATTGAATTATATGATACGAATGGTGCGATAGGGGCAGCCAAAGGAGCCGGAATCGGGGCAGGCATATATGCTTCTTTCGAGGAAGCTTTTTCCTCTTTGAAGAAAATTGCTGAAATTGAACCGGATGGTTTGAAAGCCGATAAGTACTGCGGTGCTTATGAAATTTGGAAAGAACGGTTGGAAAAGATTTTATAAACTCAAGTATTATATGAAGAAAATGTTAGTCTTGGCAACTTCAGCGATGATGCTGGTTGCTTGTAGTGAAAAGCCTGGTTATGAAATCACAGGGACAGTCAATAATCCGGCTCTCGAAGGAAAGTGCGTCTATCTGTATCCGTATGGAGATGCTGAGGCCACTCCTCTTGATAGCGCGATAGTTACCAATGGTACATTTGTATTGAAGGGTACACAAGATTCATCGGCACTTCGTACGTTGAAGTTCTCGGAAGAGGTTGTGCCTCGTTCGTATGCGCCTGCGGGTGAGAATGGAGTCTTTACGGCTACGTTTGTATTGAGTAACGCCAAATTGCAGGCAACTTTGGATTCTTTGTCCGATGTGACAGGAACACCGGATAATGATGTGGTAGCTGCTTTCCGGAAAGAAATCCGGGGTATGCGTGCTGAGCAAGAGACTTTGGTGTCTGCATTGAAATCTGAAGATGAAGCAGCTAAGCGTGAAGCTGAACAGAAATACGATGCGATCGACCGGGCTGTCGCTGATAAAGCAGCTGCATTCATGGATGGAAATATGGAGAATGCCTTGACGGGTGTTATTTTCTATACCTTCCGTTACGATCTCTCTGAAGAGAAGCAGAATCAGTTGGTAGCGAAAGCGAGTGATACATTCAAGTCTGTTCCGGGTATTCCTCAGATTATGGAACGTTTGGAAAACCTGAAGAAGGTTGCTGTCGGAAAGAAGTTTACCGACTTTCCGATGAAGGATGTGAATGGAAAAGACTGTAAATTGTCTGATTATGTTGGAAACGGCAAGGTTGTTCTGATTGATTTCTGGGCAAGCTGGTGTCCTCCTTGTCGCCGGGAGATGCCGAATCTGGTAGAAGTGTACAAGCAATATAAGGCAAAAGGTTTTGAGATTGTCGGTGTTTCATTAGACAGTAAGCAGGATGCTTGGGAAAAAGGCATCAAGGATTTGAATATCACATGGCCACAGCTTTCTGACCTGCAAGGTTGGAAGAATAGCGGGGCTGCTTTATATTATGTCAATAGCATACCGCATACGATTCTGGTGGATAAGGATGGAACGATCGTCGCTAAGAATCTGCATGGCGAGGAAATTGCAGCCAAGGTGGCTGAGCTGTTGAAATAATCCTTTAGAAAGAAGATTTCCGAATAAATTCGGAATGGAAAGTAAAAGGGAAGAACTTGGAATGTAATCTGAAGTTCTTCCCTTTTATTATGGATTAATATGATAGATTCTCAGTTCGAATCAGGCGGGCAGTGGCTTTAGCAAACGCTTGAATTGTTCCGGCTTGTCGTTCAGGATCAACGCGTCCGGGAAATCTACCTCTTGCAACAAAGGATAGATGTGGTCATATTGGGCAATGGAAAAGGAGATGTGGGCATCACTACCCAAGATAACCGGTACTTTGTATTGCTTGCAAAGTCGGAGAATTTCGAGGTTGTTGTCGTGTGCCTTGACTTTGTGGCGTACCGGATTCAGCGAACTATTATTAATTTCCAATAAAGTGCCGGTTTCTTTGGCTGTCAAAACAATAGGTTCAAACAGTAAATCGGCTGTTCCGTCTCCCGGATGACTGATGATCTGTACGTATGGATGACGGATGGCACCCAGCATGGCTGAGGTGTTCTGTTCGATGGTTCCGTTCTGGTAACACAAGGAATGAATGCCGGCAATGCGAATGTCGAGCATCTTCCAATAAAATTCATCCATATCAATATGGCCCTCGTAGTCCAGGATATTCAGTTCGGCTCCTAACAATAATTCGACGCCATACATTTGCCGGGGCACGACATGCAGGTTTCGGAAGTAAATCGGGGCGCATGTGCCCGGAATACCCGGCGCGTGTTCCGTGATTCCCAGAATCTGCAATCCTTTTTCGGCAGCGGCATGAACCATTTCCTGCAGGCTGCTGAAGGCATGTCCGCTGGCGACGGTATGCGTATGGACATCCAGTAGTATATGTTCGGGTTTCATTTCTTATGAGTTAAAATGGCAGGAGGCTGTTTCAATATAAGTTTAAACACGGAGACACAAAGGCACCGAGATCTTTATTTTATTCATGCTTAATAAATTTTCTCTGTGGCTTTGTGTCTCCGTGTTTCATTCAACGTAGATCAACTTATTGCTTGATATTGGGCAATTCCAGTCCGTATCCTTTTTGCTTGTCCTCGCGCTTCAGCATCAAGGCAATGAACAGGGCCACGATACCAAAGCAACAGAAGATTACCATCGGTAACGTATAATCGTAGGCCGGACCGCCGTTGGTTGTATCCAGCTTGCAATAGGTATCCAGTACCCAGCCAATCAATGCCGGAACACCCATCAATCCCCAGTTCTGTACCCAGAAGATCAAGGCATAGGCTGTACCTAATTGCTTTTCCGGAATGATTTTCGGAACAGAAGGCCACATGGCCGACGGAACCAGTGAGAAGGCGATACCCAATACGATCATTACCAAGGTAGCAAACCACCATTCGTTTAAGATAGGCAGGGCAAACAGCAAGTGTACGCCGATTAACATCACAGCCCCGATGATCATAATGGTGGCTCCTTTCCCTTTCCGGTCATACAGATTGCCGAAGAACGGAGTGAGGAAAAGCGTTCCCAACGGCAACAGACTGGGGATGAACCCGGCCAGTTCCTGCTCAACGTGGTATTTGTTTACCATCAGGTCTGTCGCATACTTGATGAAGGGGAAAACGGCAGAATAGAACAAGACGCACAACAAGGCAATCAACCAGAATCCTTTGTTCTTGATGATGAGGAATACATCCGACATACGGAACGGTTCTTCCTTTTCTTCCTCTTCGCCACTCATCGAAGCTTCCAGCTTGCGGTCCATTACAATGTAAACCATGTACGAAATCGTACCGATGCAAAGCATGATCAGACAAAGCAATACCGGAGCAGATACACTTTGGAAATACTTGGCGAAAGGAACGGTTACCGCCATCGCCAGCATGGTTCCGATACGAGCTGTTGCCATTTCCAATCCCATGGCCAAGGCCAATTCTTTCCCTTTAAACCATTTCACGATGACTTTGGATACGGTGATACCGGCAATTTCTACGCCGACCCCGAAGATGGCGTAACCCAGAGAAGCCAGGGCAACCTGTGCTTTCCATCCGAAGATAGTCCCTTCGGCTCCGATAAATCCTGCTACGGCAGCATACTTGATGGCGCAACCAACCAGCATTAAAATACAAGATCCCATACCGGTGAAGCGTACACCCATCTTGTCAAGTATCATACCTCCGAAAATCAACATCAGGAAGAATACATTAAACCAGCCGTAAGCACTGGTAAAGATACCGAAGTCGGTACTGGTCCACTCCAGTTCTTCTTCAAGCATGGGTTTGAGTGGCGACATGACGTCTGTCAGGAAATATCCGCAGAGCATGGTGAAAGCCACAATCGCTAGGGCGGTCCAACGAGCCGCCTTCGAATCACTTAGTTTTCTTTGAATCTGTTCTGTCATAATTATTATTATTTTGATTATTGGCAGTAGGTTGAAAAAGCGGATAGGCATCTGCTACGATAAATGTACTTCCTCCGATAAAGATGAAATCGTCAGTATGGGCTTCCTGTAAGGCCGAGCGGACAGCCGCTTCAACCGTAGGATAAACATTCCCATTTAAGCCGTGTTGTCGGGCCAGTTCCGCAAACTCTTCAGCCGGAAGTGCCCGGGCAATTGAGGCTTGGGTAAAATAATACGTTGCGTTTTTCGGCATCAATGCTAAAACACCATTGATGTCTTTATCGTTGACCATACCAACGATCATCCGTAATTGGCGACAGCGTTCGATTTGATTATTGAGTTGTTTGGAAAGGATTTCCCATCCTCCGGTATTATGACCGGTATCACAAACGACGCGAGGTGATGTGTGTACAGTCTGCCAGCGCCCCATCAGTCCGGTTCGTTCTACTACGTGGGCAAAGGCTTCTTCGATATTTTGGGGTGAGATATGAACGCCTTTCGTTCTTAATACATCCACCGCTGTCAAGACAGTGGCCGCATTCCGGGCTTGGGCCAGTCCTCCCAATTCTCCTATAATAACATCGAAGTTTTTCGTTACAAAACGCCATTTCGAATCGTCTCCTAACAGAAAATCGATGATCGGCTTTATTTCTGTGGATGCATACAAGGGAGCATTCACTTGGGCCGCTTTGTCCTTGAATACTTGCATGACACTGGGTTGTTCTACGTCTCCGATAACAACCGGAACTCCCGGTTTGATAATACCTGCCTTTTCCGAAGCAATGGCTTCTAAGGTATTTCCTAGGAACTGTGTATGATCCATACTGATATTGGTGATCACACTCAGGATAGGCGTAATAATATTGGTACTATCGAGCCGTCCGCCTAAACCGACTTCGATTACGGCGAAGTCAACATGTTGATCTCGAAAATAATCGAAAGCCAGGCTGGATGTCAATTCGAAGAAAGAAGGTTGTAAGGGTTCGAATACCGGACGATACCGTTCGACAAACCGGATTACATAATCTTCGGATATCATTTTCCCGTTCACTCGGATTCGTTCTCTGAAATCAACCAGGTGAGGAGAGGTAAACAAGCCGACTGTATAACCGGCCTCTTGCAGAATGGCTGCCAGTAAATGACTGGTTGAACCTTTGCCATTGGTCCCTGCAACATGAATAGTCTTATAATCTTTGTGGGGATTTCTCAGATAATCATCTAATGCTTTACTGGTTCCTAATCCGGGTTTATAGGCGGAAGCTCCGCTGTGCTGAAAAACCGGAATGCTGGTGAACAAGTAATGCAATGTCTCTTCGTAAGTCATTTGTTTATTATTTATAAAGGGCAAAAGTAGCGAATTTAATTCATATCTTTGCAGCCCGATTATAAAAAGGAGATAAGATAAATGGAAAAACAACGAATTACGTACATTCCTCAAGGAGGAGTTTGTTCTAAGATGATGATTGTGGATATTGCTGATGGCAAGATTGAGAATGCACAAGTGATTGGCGGATGCGATGGCAACCGGCAGGGCATGTGTGCCTTGTTAAAAGGTATGTCGGTAGAAGAAGCAATCCGTCGGATTGAAGGCATTGACTGCCATGGCCGAGGCACTTCTTGTCCCGACCAGATGGCTCAAGCCTTGAAGCAGGCACGCTAAGACAGCGTGAACCTGCTTATTGGATAAACTGAGTGGCGTAAGCTTTTTCCAGCTTCGGATAATCTGTCTGGTATTTCTCCGTGACGTCTTCCTTTAATCCGTAAACCAGACTGTCTGTGTTGGCAGACAAACTCCATTCATCGTAATCAGCTGAAGTAATCGTCTGTGTTGTACCTGAAACAGACAGGGCATAATAGAATTTTTCTCCGGATGTCAGCTGGATGCTTAATTGTTGATAGGTCTTTCCGTTTTCATCGTATTTGACTTCCCGTCGGAATGTTCCTTTCTGAGCCTGTACGGTTGAGGATGGATAAATGATAACTTCACCTTCTGTACTGTCGGGTACCATGTAAGAGAAGAAATATTCTCCATCGAGGCTGACAGGCATACTCTTTAGTATTCTTTCGCTCAGCTCTCTTTCTTCTTTTTGGGTAATCTCGTCTCCAATCACTTCTCCTCTTAGGCCAATGACATGGAAAGAACGGGAAGGATAAGCTACTTTAATCTTCAGAAAATAAACATGAGACTTGGCATCCCGTATGGAAATGATGGATTCTCCTTGGAGCAAGGGTTTAAAGGTGAGCGTGGAGTTTCCTTCGATGACTTCCACAACTTCTTTATTGCTGTTCTCGATCGTAAACGGTGTTTCTGCTCCGTAGATGTAATAGGATTCTCCTTCGCTGAAAGGCGAAAGTTGCAAGGTATAATCGGAACTGATGGGTTGCTGGTTTTCATCAGTTGGCGTTAATCGAATGGATTCGTCGTCATCACCACAAGCAGACAGGCAGCAGGCGCTGATTGCCAGCATACACATCATAAGCCATTTCATTGTTTTCATAAACGAATTTATTTTATATGAATAATGGTGTCAAAGATAGAATGTTTTCTTTGACACCATCCCGATTTAGCTTATTTTAAGCTATGTGTTCTTGCCGGTTGTTTTTCCGGTTTTACTTTTCATGAATCGCATAGCCGTCGTCGGTCAGTACGGCTTGCAATTCATCCAGTGTCTTTTCTCCTTGCGTAAATTCAATGGTGGCTACCGGTGGATTCAATGAGACCGAAGCTTGTACGCCTTCCAGTTGATTTAAACTCTTTTCTGCACGCATACGGCAATGGTTGCACATCATGCCTTCAATTACATACTCTTTTTTCATCGTTGTTGAATTTGTATTTATAGAATCATTTGTTTGTATCTTTTTCCTTTTCAGTCGCAGACTGTTGCTGACGACACTTACGCTGCTCATGGCCATGGCAGCTCCGGCAATCATCGGGTTGAGCAGGAAACCATTGATCGGATATAAAATACCGGCGGCTACCGGAATGGCAATCAGGTTATAGATGAAAGCCCAGAACAGATTCTGCCGGATGGTTTGGACCGTCAGGCGAGAAAGCTGGATAGCTTCCGGAATCTTCTGCAAATCGGAAGAGATGATGGTCATTTGTGCTACATCAATGGCAATGTCACTTCCTTGTCCCATGGCAATACTCAAATCGGATTGGGCTAATGCTGCGCTGTCGTTGATGCCGTCGCCTATCATGGCCACTTGTTTCCCTTCTTGCTGCAGCTGCTTGACGAAGTCGGCTTTTCCCTGTGGTGTCATGCCTGCCTGATAATGCCGGATACCGACTTGCTCGGCAATTGCCTTGGCCGTTGTTGCTTGGTCTCCAGTCAGCATCCATACCTGAATACCCATTTCCTGCAAGGTATGAATGGCGTTGATGGAAGTAGGTTTGATCCGGTCTGTAATGGCTGCAACGGCCAATGCCTGTTTTGAATCGGCCAACCAGATAACCGTTTTCGAGGCTTGAGCCAGTTCGTCTGCCCGTTTTTGCAGGAACGGGTCGATGGAAATATTAGCTTCGAGCAACAGATTTTTATTTCCGGCCCGGTAAAGGACGCCGTCGATGACGCCCATGACTCCTTTTCCCGTCAGACTTTCGAAAGATGTTACCGGAAGAACCTCTGTGTTCAAATACCGGCAGACGGCATCAGCCAACGGATGTTCCGAATGTTTTTCCAGGGAATGGAAGACGGCAGGTAAAGGTTCTTGACCGGGCAGCCAAACCAGATCGGTTACTACGGGTTTGCCTTCTGTGATGGTTCCGGTCTTGTCGAGTAGAATCGTATCTACTTTGCGGGCCGATTCGAGACTTTCGGCGTTTTGGATCAGGATACCGGATTCGGCTCCTTTCCCGATGCCGACCATGATGGCTGTCGGTGTTGCCAGTCCCAATGCACACGGACAAGCGATAATCAGCACGGTGACTGCAGCCAACAGTCCGTGTGTAAAGCCTTCGGTTGGGGCCCATACATACCAGGCGATGAATGTCAGTAATGAGAGCGTGAGGATGGTAGGTACAAAGATCGCGGCTATCTTATCGACCAGCCGTTGAACAGGAGCTTTACTGCCTTGTGCCTCTTGTACCAGTCGGATGATATGGGCCAGTAGGGTTTCGTGTCCTACTTTTTCTGCCTGGAAGGTGAAACTTCCTTTCTGATTGATGGTACCCGTATAGACTTTATCTCCTTTCCGTTTGGCTACCGGAACCGGTTCTCCGCTCAACATACTTTCGTCAATGTAAGATTCTCCTTCCAGCAGTATACCATCTACGGCTATCTTCTCGCCGGGTTTGACCAAGATATGGTCGCCTTTGCCGATCTTTTCCACCGGAACGCACTCTGTTTTTCCATCAGATAGAAGACGATTCACCATTTTCGGTTGCAGATTCATCAGCTTCCGGATGGCAGTCGATGTCTGGTTCTTGGCCCGGGCTTCAAGTAGTCTACCTAATAAGATAAAGGCAATGATCACACTGGCCGCTTCAAAATAGACATGCGGTTCGACACCTCGTTGCTCCCAAAATTCCGGAAAGAAAAGATTGAAAAGGCTGAACAGGTAAGCAATCCCGGTACTGTTGGCTACCAGTGTATCCATATTGGCCGACCGGTGCTTCAGTTGTTGCCAGGCATGGATGAAGAAGTCGCGCCCCAACCAGAAAACAACCGGCGTAGAAAGAATCCAGGCGATATATCCGGCATAAGGCATATCCATGAAAAACATACTGATCACGGCTACCGGAAAGGCCAGAAGAACGGCTCCGATGGTTTTTTGCTTGAGTTTCTGATAATCCTGGCTTCGGATTTGTTCGGCTTCTTCGGCTGTTTCTTCTTCCTTGCCGACCAGCAGATCATATCCGGCATCTTGTACGGCTTTCCGCAATGCTTCCGGCGAACAGACGAGCGGATCATATTCCACTTTTGCCGTTGCTGCCGCATAATTCACCTGTGCCTGACTGACACCCGCCTGCTGATTCAGGGTTTTGTCCACCCGATTGGCACATGCCGCACAACTCATTCCCATCACCGGGAAAGTAGCTGTTGTTGTTTTCGTATTCGTCATAGAAAATTCTGTTTGTCTGATTCCGAAAACAAAATTAGTATGAACAATCCGTAGGGGCTTTATAGAATTTTGGATAGATTTTATAGGATTTGAATGCCATGACCGGAATGCCGGGAGGAAATAAATCATCCTTCAGTTTCCGACTGTTTCTATATTTGATCCAACGGTTTGCGCATTCCGCCTTCCTGCTGCTTGAATTGGGTAGGAGTCATGCCGGTTACGCTTTTGAACTGGGCACTCAGATGAGCCGTACTTGAGTAGTTCAGAAGCAGGGCTATTTCGCTTAATGAGAGTTCGTTGTAGGCCAACAGCTCTTTGACCCGTTCGATCTTCTGATGAATGAAATATTTTTCGATGGTGATTCCACATACTTCTGGGAAGAGCTTGCTCAGGAAACTGTAGTCGTGATGGCATTGCTCTACCAAAAAGTCGGACAGATTTACTTTCAGCTCATTGTTCTCCTGATGAACCAGTTCGATAATGCTCCGTTTGATCTGTTCGACAAGCTGTTGCCGCTGGTCTTCCAGCAGTTCAAATCCGATAGACTCCAGTTCGCGTTGCAAAGTGATTTTTTGTTGGTCTTTCAGCGGTTGTTTCAGCCAGACTTCTCCTAATTCCACAGAAAGATAAGGAATCTTCAGTCTGTCGAGTATTTGCCGGACAGCCATAATACACCGCGGACAAACCATATTCTTGATATGAATCCGGTTCTTATCCGCTTCTTCCGGAGTAGTTTGTTTCGTCTTTGGATCTGTCATGCCTCTACTTTTTTCATGAAAACGGAGGTAAAGATAGTGATTTTATCGGATGATTATTCTTCAGACTTGAATGGAAGATACAGAAAACCCGTTTACTTTTTATCGTTCCACCCGGGTGGAACGATCGTCTCACCTACGTGGAACGATCGTATCACAAGGGTGAAACGGTCGTATCACAGAGGTGAAACGATATAAATCAAACGAAAACGGGAGATAAATCTATGTCATTTGCCGAATCTTCATCTTGAAAAAGGGAGAATATATCTCCAAATTATTACAAAAGCATTCTATTGATGAACTTTTATTCCATAATTTCTCATTTGTAATATTAATTTGTTACTTTTGCAACCTAACATCAAAAAGCTTGGTAGAAATGAATGTTGCCATCATAAAATATAATGCAGGAAATATCTATTCGGTAGATTATGCACTCAAACGTTTGGGTATTACACCGGTGATTACGGCTGATCCGGAATTGATCCGGAAGGCTGATAAAGTGATATTCCCCGGAGTAGGAGAGGCCTTTACCACCATGGAATATCTGAAAGCCCATCAGATGACAGACTTGATACGCGGATTGAAACAGCCGGTATTGGGAATTTGCTTGGGAATGCAGCTTATGTGTCGTTATTCGGAAGAAGGAAATGCCGATTGTCTGGGTATTTTCGATGTAGATGTCAAACGTTTTATCCCGCAACGCCATGAGGATAAAGTACCGCACATGGGATGGAATACCATTACCGACTTGAAAGGTGGTCTGTTCAGTCCGGCACTCGAAAATCAGTTCGTTTACTTTGTGCACAGCTTTTATGTGCCCCTTAACGAGGCTACGGCGGCTACGACCGAGTATATCCTGCCTTTCAGTGCTTCTTTACATAAGGATAATTTTTATGCCACGCAATTCCATCCGGAAAAGAGTGGCTCGGTGGGTGAACAGATATTAAAGAACTTCCTTAATCTGTAAACGTATGATTGAACTGATACCAGCCATAGACATGATAGAAGGGAAATGCGTCCGTCTGACGCAAGGAGATTATCAGACCCGGAAGGTCTATAATGAAGATCCCTTGGAAGTAGCCAAGCAGTTTGAAGATCATGGCATCCGTCGCCTGCACATGGTTGATTTGGATGGAGCCAAGGCCGGACATATTGTGAATTACAAAATGTTGGAAAAGGTAGCCGGGCATACCGGATTGACAATCGACTTTGGTGGCGGTTTGAAACGGGATGAAGATTTGCGTATCGCCTTCGACTGTGGTGCGCAGATGGTAACGGGCGGAAGTATCGCCGTCAAGAATCCGGATAGTTTTTTATCCTGGCTGAAACAATACGGTAGCGAACGGATAATTCTGGGAGCCGATGCCAAAGACCGGAAGATTGCAGTGAATGGTTGGGAAGAAGGAACAGCCCTCGACTTGATTCCTTTCATCCATGATTATCAGGAGAAAGGAATCCGGAAGATCATCTGCACGGATATTGGGAGAGACGGAATGTTGCAAGGACCGGCAGTCGACTTATATAAGGAAATACAGGAACAGGTTCCGGACATTTATCTGATAGCCAGCGGTGGTGTCAGTTCGATAGCCGATATCGAACGCTTGGCAGAAGCGGGTATTCCGGCCGTGATTTTCGGAAAAGCCATTTATGAAGGGCGGATCAGCCTGAAAGCGTTAGAACAATTTAGTAACTGATTAATCAAAACATATATGTTAGCCAAGAGAATTATCCCCTGTTTGGATATCAAAGAGGGAAAAACGGTAAAAGGAATCAACTTCGTGAATTTCAGAGACGCCGGTGATCCGGTTGAACTGGGAGCCGCTTATAGCCGGGCCGGTGCAGATGAATTGGTCTATCTGGACATTACCGCATCTCATGAAGGAAGGAAAACTTTTACAGAATTGGTTAAGAAAGTGGCTGCCAACATCAGTATTCCTTTTACAGTAGGCGGCGGAATCAATGAGCTGCAGGATGTAGATCGCCTGTTGGGAGCCGGAGCGGATAAAGTATCTGTTAATTCGGCTGCTATCCGGCGTCCTGAACTGATTGGAGAAATCGCCTCGCATTTCGGCAGTCAGGTTTGCGTGGTAGCAATCGATGCCAACTGGGAAAACGGAGAATGGATCTGTTACCTGAACGGAGGCCGTATCCCGACCGATAAGCGATTGTTTGACTGGGCTCGTGAAGCGGAAGAACGGGGCGCAGGCGAGATCTTATTCACCAGCATGACGCACGACGGTGTCAAGGAAGGTTATCCGAATGAAGCCCTGGCTTATTTGGCCGATACTTTGCATATCCCGGTTATTGCTTCCGGTGGTGCCGGAAAGATGGAACATTTCCGGGATGCATTCCGTTTGGGAAAGGCCGATGCGGCTTTAGCAGCCAGTGTATTTCATTTCGGAGAGATCAAGATTGAAGAATTGAAGCTATATTTGCAACGCGAAGGAATAAATGTAAGAATATAATAAGATATATAAAGATATGACGAATTTGGATTTTGAAAAAATGGGAGGTTTGCTTCCTGCTGTTATTCAGGATGAGTGTACAAATAAAGTACTGATGTTGGGCTTTATGAATGAAGAAGCCTATCAGAAGACTTTGGAAACAAAGAAGGTGGTCTTTTTCAGCCGTACTAAGAATCGTTTATGGATGAAAGGTGAGACAAGCGGTAATTTCCTGAACGTTGTTTCGATCGTACCCGACTGTGATAACGATACCTTACTGATTCGTGTCAATCCGGAAGGACCGGTTTGCCATACTGGTGCCGGAACTTGTTTCGGTGAGAAGAACGAAGAAGACATCATGTTCCTGAAATATTTGCAGAAGTTTATCGAACGTCGGCGTATGGAAATGCCGGAAGGTTCATATACTACTTCTCTTTTCCAGAAAGGCGTAAACCGGATGGCCCAGAAAGTAGGTGAAGAAGCCGTTGAAACAGTTATTGAAGCTACCAATGGAACAGAAGACCGGTTGATTTATGAAGCATCCGATTTGATTTATCATTTGATTGTTCTGCTGACAAGCAAAGGACTGAGTATTGAAGACTTGGCTCGGGAACTAAAGAAACGTCATAAATAAGATGGAAGACGGTGTACTGCTTCAACTGGAAAACGTGGATATATGCAGGGACGAGAATGTGATCTTGCATCAGGCTTCTTTGTCGTTGCATCAGGGCGAATTTGTGTATGTGATCGGTAAAGTAGGATCCGGAAAAAGCAGTTTGCTGAAGTCGTTGTACTGTGAGATACCGATTTGTGGTGGAGAAGCTCGCCTGTTGAACTATAATTTGCGGAAGATAAAACGGAAAGACGTGCCTTATCTGCGCCGCAAATTGGGAATCGTATTCCAGGATTTTCAGTTGTTGACCGATCGTTCGGTGAATAAGAATCTGGAGTTTGTTTTGCGGGCGACGGGATGGCGCAGCAACAAGGATATCCGAAACCGGATTGAAGAAGTGCTCCAGCAAGTTGGTATGCAGAACAAAGGGTACAAAATGCCGCATGAGCTTTCGGGTGGAGAGCAACAACGTGTCGTAATTGCACGGGCTCTATTGAATACACCGGATATGATATTGGCCGATGAACCGACAGGAAATCTGGATCCGGAGACAAGTGGGCAAATTGTACAACTCTTGCATGAAATTTGTAAAAAAGGAACAGCTGTAATTATGACCACCCATAATTATACGTTGGTTCATAATTTCCCGGCACGCATTGTTAAATGCGAGAATGCCAGTTTAAATGATGTGGATAAGTAAATTATTTATAACTTTGCAACCATATCCTTGTTTGTTGAATGAGAATAAATAAATTATAAGGTAAAAGAAATGAAAGTATTAAAATTCGGCGGTACTTCTGTGGGATCAGCACAGAGAATGAAAGATGTTGCCAAATTGATTGTTGGCGAGAAGAACCTTATCGTATTGTCTGCCATGTCTGGAACAACCAACTCGTTGGTTGAAATTTCAGATTATTTGTATAAGAAGAATCCAGATGGAGCCAATGAGATCATCAATAAGTTGTCTCAGAAATATTTTGGTCATATTGACGAGTTGTATGCTACAGAGGAGTATAAGGAAAAGGCTCGTGAATTAGTGACTTTCCATTTTGATCACATTCGTTCTTTCACCAAAGATTTGTTCACATTGTTTGAAGAAAAAGTGGTGTTGGCACAAGGTGAGCTGATTTCAACAGGCATGATGAATCTGTATCTGCAGGAACAGGGTGTAAATTCGGTATTGTTGCCTGCTCTTGATTTCATGCGTACAGACAAGAATGCTGAACCGGATCCTGTATATATTAAAGAAAAGCTGAATCGTCTGCTGGAAGAAAATGCAGGTGCCGACTTGTATATTACACAAGGATACATCTGTCGGAATGCTTATGGTGAGATCGATAACCTACAGCGTGGTGGTAGCGACTATACTGCTTCATTGATCGGTGCTGCTATCAAAGCAGAAGAAATCCAGATCTGGACTGATATCGATGGAATGCATAACAATGACCCGCGTTTCGTAAAAGGAACGTCTCCGGTTCGTCATTTGCATTTCGAAGAAGCTGCTGAACTGGCTTATTTTGGTGCCAAGATCCTGCATCCGACATGTATTTTGCCGGCCAAGATAAACAATATCCCGGTTCGTCTGTTAAATACAATGCAGCCGGATGCTCCGGGTACATTGATCTCAAATGCAACTGAAAAGGGTAAGATCAAAGCGGTTGCAGCGAAAGACAACATTACGGCTATTAAGATCAAGAGTGGACGTATGCTGTTGGCAACTGGTTTCTTGCGGAAAGTATTTGAGACATTCGAGAATTACCAGACTCCGATTGATATGGTAACAACTTCGGAAGTAGGTGTTTCAGTTACGATCGATAACTGCAAGCATTTGGATGAAATTGTGAACGATCTGAAGAAATACGGTACTGTTTCTGTTGATGAAGATATGGTAATCGTATGTGTAGTCGGTGATTTGGAATGGGAAAATGTTGGATTTGAAGATAGCATTATTCACGCGATGAAGGATGTTGCTGTGCGTATGATCTCTTACGGTGGTAGCAATTATAATGTTTCTTTGTTGGTGAAAGCTTCCGATAAACAACGTGCTTTGCAGGCTTTAAGCGATCATTTATTCAATAATAAATAAACTCGGCAGAAGGTTGCGTCAGAAAGGTGTTTTTAAGAGAACGGTTTTGTGAATTGTTTTCTTGAAACAGGAATCTGACTCAACCTTTTTCTTTTGTTCTTCTTTCATCGGTTCGTCAGGAAGAACAGGCAAAATAAACGCTATTTAATTGTATATAAAATCTTATGTTGAAAGGAAAATTTCCGATAGATAAATTTAAGGAGCTGAAGACTCCTTTTTATTATTATGATGTAGATTTGCTGAAAGAAACTCTTCAGGTTGTCACTACAGAATCAGGTAAGTATGGATATCATGTGCATTATGCAATCAAGGCCAATGCCAATTCTCGTTTACTGTCGATCATTGCTTCGGCTGGATTAGGCGCTGATTGTGTTAGTGGAGGAGAAGTTCGTGCGGCCATAGCAGCCGGTTTCCCTGCCGATAAAGTTGTATTTGCAGGAGTAGGTAAAGCTGATTGGGAAATCAATTTAGGATTGGATGAAGACATCTTCTGCTTTAATGTCGAATCATTGGCTGAACTGCGTGTAATTAATGAGTTGGCAGCAGCAAAAGCAAAGGTTGCTCGTGTGGCTTTGCGTATCAATCCGGAAGTAGATGCTCATACGCATGCTAAGATTACTACGGGTTTGAAGGAAAATAAATTCGGTATCAATTTAAGTCTGTTAAATGGTGTGCTCGATGAAATGAAGACCATGTCGCATGTTCGTTTGATTGGTATTCATTGTCATATCGGTTCTCAGATAACAGACATGTCTGCTTTCCGCAACTTGGCAATTCGTATCAATGAAATTCAGGAAGAACTGGAGAAGAAAGGATTGCATGTCGAGAATTTGAATCTGGGTGGTGGCTTAGGCATTGATTATTATCATCCGAACCATTTGTCAATCCCTGCATTCGACAATTATTTTGCCGTATTCCATAAGTTATTGGAATTGCGTCCGGGACAGCAGGTTCACTTCGAACCAGGCCGTTCTGTTGTGGCTCAGTGTGGTTCTCTGATCTCAAAGGTATTATATGTCAAAGAAGGTGAAGTGAAGAAATTCGCTATTTTGGATGCCGGCTTTACTGAATTGATTCGTCCGGCTATGTATGATGCCTATCATCGTATTGAGAACATATCCAGTGATAAGGATGTAGAAGTCTATGATGTAGTAGGACCTATTTGTGAGTCTTCGGATGTGTTTGGAAAAGATGTCGAATTGAATGAGGTTCATCGAGGAGACTATATTGCTTTACGGTCGGCTGGAGCTTATGGTGAGGTTATGGCTTCACAGTATAATTGTCGTCAGCTTCCGGTTGCTTATTATTCGGATCAATTATAAGAGAAATGAGTTTGCTACAATTCAGCCATCTGGAATTAGGTTTGGCAGGATTAACAGCACTCCTGTTTTTGATAGTCCTGCTTTATTGCTTGGTGTTGTACCGGCGCCCGTGGAAGTGTCGTACCCAATATGAACCAGTAAAGCAGGATTCATCTTCTTGTCCTCCTGTATCAGTAGTAGTCTATGCTCAGGACAATGAAGAGAATTTGGAGCAGCATTTGCCTGCATTGCTTAATCAGAACTACCCGGAGTTTGAAGTCATCGTCGTGAATGATGGAATCTCAGAAGCCTGTAGTAATCGATTGAGTTTATTTAAGCGTGACTATCCGTATCTTTACTATACATTTATTCCTAAAGATGCCCGTTATATCAGTAAGAAGAAATTGGCCTTGACGTTGGGAATTAAAGCCGCACGTCATCAAGTTATCCTTTTTACCGAAGCTGATTGCGAACCCTTGTCAGAGAATTGGATTCGTACAATGGTGGAATCATATCAGCAAAAGACAGAAGTTGTATTGGGATATGCGGCATATCCGTATCAAAAAGGATGGATTAATCAATTGATTGCATATGATAACCTGAAATCGGGTTTACAATATTTGTCTGCGGCTTTGTTAGGTAATCCATTTTCTGGTTCGGGAAAGAATTTGTCTTATACCAAAGATCTATTCTTCAAGAATAAAGGTTTCTATAACCAGTTATACCTGAAGATAGGAGAGGACAATCAGTTTGTCAATGAGGTAGCCACTTCACAAAATACACTTGTTAATTATTCACCGGAAGCTTTGGTTACCCTTGTTTTGAAAACGCCAAAAACTAAAACAAGTGTGAGAAAAATCTTCTTGCCGTCAACCGTAGCTCAAATGCTGTTAGAGAGAAAAAAGCAGATTGACGAAATGAAAGAGCTTTTCGGCGATGAGTATTTGGATTATGACTTGGTATTCTGCCATTCGTCAGGCAGACCGATGGAAGGTCAGGTAATCAACCGTGCTTTGAAAAAGCTGATACAGGACAACGACTTACCCGATGTGGTATTTCACAGCTTCCGTCACGCAAGTATAACCTACAAGCTGAAATGGAACGGCGGCGATATGAAATCGGTTCAAGGCGACTCAGGACACGCCCGAATGGATATGGTTGCCGATGTTTACAGCCATATAATCGACGAGGACAGGCGATATAACGCACAGAAGTTTGAGGAACAGTTCTACAACGCTAAAGGTCTCAAAAATGCGGAAGAAGGTAAAACTGCTCCAATGCCCAAGTTTGAAACTTCGGTTGAACTCCTTGACCCAATGGCAGAGGTTCAAAAAGAGAGCGAAGTTGAAAAAGAAAAGCCTGCTGAGAACAGTACAGATGAAAACGCCGCCTTGCTCACAAAACTGTTATCAAATCCGGAAACAGCAGCATTATTAAAGGCTTTAGCGAAAACAATTTAGTCATACAAAAAAGGCAATCCGTCAGGGTTGCCTTTTGTAATTCCTGAAAAATCTTGAAATCAAGAAGAAAAACCATTATAATATTTGAACACAGATTATTGATTTGCATAAGAGAATGCGTAAACTTCAAATGCGTTTCCTGTGATTTATGGGCTACAGATTAACTCAATGATGTTTCCCATATTTCTTTGCATTTGCTAATACCCTGCTAAAAGGAAGGCAAAAAACCACGAAAAATTAGCAGG
>OGYZ01000344.1_pt1 | contig 43132 bp, 61 predicted proteins | sample 1576681 | NCBI WGS metagenome assembly OGYZ01 (sample SAMEA3541480, study PRJEB24748) | human gut metagenome | biome: human gut; feature: human-associated habitat; material: faeces | place: China | collected 2012 | reverse complement strand
TGTGCGCAAGATAATGGAAAAACAAAAGATATTATTAGATGATGGTGATATAGATGCTATCGGTATCGCTAGAGCTAATTATGGAATTTGTATAGAGATATTTTTTATTCGCAATGGTAAAATGTTAGGTCGCAATCAATTTTTATTAAATGATGAAGATGATGATGAAAAAAATCTGATAACAGCCTTTTTGAAACAATATTATAATGATGCGGTGGATATTCCTAAAGAAATATTGATACCAGAAAAGATAGCAGAAATAGAATTATTGCAAGAATGGCTTTGGGCAGAAAAGAAGAAAAAGACAAAAATTTTATTGCCTAAACGTGGTGTAAAAAAAGATATTTTGATGATGGCAAAAGAAAATGCAGAAAAATATTTATTAGAGCAAGAGCAAAAATTAAAAGATATGAAGGCTCGTAGTTTAGGTGCTGTCTATGATTTACAAAAATATTTAAATTTACCTAAGCCACCAATGCGTATGGAATGTTTTGATATATCGCATATTCAAGGTTCAGAAACAGTAGCCTCTATGGTGGTATTTCAGGATGGCAAGCCAGATAAAAATTCTTATCGCAGATTTAAGATAAATTCTACTGAAGGAAAACCAGATGATTTTATGTCGATGAGGGAAGTAACTACTCGCAGATATGTAGGCATTGATAAAAGTGATTTACCAGATTTGATAATCATTGATGGCGGTAAAGGTCAATTGAGTTCAGCTTTGGAAATTATTCGTGGAGCAGGTCATTATAGCGTCCCTGTAGTGGGGCTTGCTAAGCAATTTGAATATATTTTTACAGAACAATCATCAGAGCCTGTTATTTTGCCACGACAATCAGATGCTTTATATTTGGTGCAAAGTATAAGAGATGAGGCTCATCGCTTTGCGATTACTTATCATCGTAAACTTAGAACAAAACGCAATAAAATATCTATATTAGATAATATTTCTGGAATTGGTGCTAAGCGAAGGAAAAGTTTATTTGACCATTTTGAAACGATACAAAATATAAAAAAAGCTTCAGTTGATGAATTGATGGCGGTACCAGGGATTAGCGAGCAAATAGCAAAATCTATATATAATTTTTTCCGTACACATGAGTTAGTGAGCAGTAAATTAAAATAAATTTACAACTGTACATTTAATTTACAAGTTTACAATAAATAATCATTGACAAATATGAATTTTATTGTTATAGTAATAGACAGATAAAAACAGTGAAGAGGAAAAGTAAATTTATGAAGCTTGCAGAGAGCTATGGTTTGGTGGGACATAGTAGTGAATTAAATTGAAATACACCTTAGAGTTGCAAGGCTGAACAATTATAATAATTGAGATTAATTAAGTAAGTTTTGTCGGAGTGCCTCCGTTATCATGGGCTAGGATATGTTAGTATCCGAATGAGTGGCTAAAAAAGCAAATTGGGTGGTACCACGGGTTATAACAGCTCGTCCCTATATAGGGACGAGCTTTTTTGTATGCTTTTTTAGTTAGATGAATTTATTTTAAACTTATATCAGCTGATAATAATACTTAAGTTTTTGACAAATTAAAATTTAATCTGCAGTAATTTAAAGATTGATGTGAAAGTAAAAATTTTGATTAACATCATAAGAAAGGATGAAAACTATGTCTATTCAATTAATGATAGTCTGTCTATATGTAGTATTATTATTTGCAATATCTTTTTATGTAAAACATCGTGCTAATAAAAATCCTATGGAGTATTTATTTGCAGGAAGAAAATTATCTACATCACTTATTGCTTTTAATGTAACAGGTCTTGCTGTAGGGGCTGCTTCTACTGTTGGTGTGGCAGAAAATGCAACACAGGTAGGAATAGCAGCTGGTTGGTACAATGGAGCATGGGCTATTGGTGCTGTGGTTATGGGAATTTTAGCCGCAGGAAAATATAGACAAATGGGTTGTTCTACGATACCAGAATTATTTGAACGTTATTATGATAAAAAAGGTCGTCTTATAAGTGCAATTGGTTTAGCAATTATTCTTATTTGTATTACTTCACTTCAATATGTAGCAGGCGGGGCAATTTTATCAACACTTATGCCAGATATATTTTCTATGAAAACAGGCATGATAATGAGTGCCATAGTTTTTATTGGTATCACTGTTGTGGGCGGATTGTGGTCTTCTGGTATGTCTAATATGATAAGTGTTAGTTTAATTTATTTAGGAATTTTATATTCAACTATTTCTGTCGTAGATAATAACGGTGGACTTGTAAATATCAATAATAATTTACCTGTAGTTGATTTTTCTTGGTTTAGTCCTATTGGTGGCTTAGGTTTAGCCGTAGTGTTGGGTTGGATTTTAATTATGATATCTCAAGCACTTACATTGCAAGGAACTGTACAGATTGCCTGCGGTGCAAAAGATGCTAAAACAGCAAAAAAAGGTTTTATTTTAGGTGGAGTATTGATTTTCCCAATTGGCTTTTTATCAGCTATTTTAGGTTTAGCAGCTAAAGTTCAATATCCAGATATTAATCCAACTATGGCACTTCCTCAAATCATCATGAGCTTAGATCCTGTAGTTTCAGGGATAACACTTGCAGCATTATGGGCAGCAGATGTTTCCACTGCTTGTACAATATTATTAGGTGCAGGCACACTTATTTCTCAAGATATTTATAAACGTTTTATCAATCCACAAGTAACAACTGCAAAATTTTTGCAAGTAAATCGTTTAGTTATATTGTTAGTAGGTATTGCTACTTTATGGTTAGCATTTAATGCAGTGGGAATTTTAAAAACTATGATGATTGGTTTAAGTTTGACTACTGCCTTCACTGTAGTATTTTTATTTACTGTATTTGCGCCTAGTCTTTGTCGTAAAAATTCAGCATTTTACACTACTGTTGTAGGTTTGATAGGGTTAGTTTTATGGCAATTTGTACCTCAGATACATGTATTGCCACATGTAATTTATTTTGAATGGATTATTTGTATAATCAGCTTTTTGATTATCAGTGTTGTGGATAAACAGCCAATTAAAATAGTTGAGAAAGAAACTACATCAGCAAAAGTCATGGTAAATCAAGAAGTTTTGAGCAGATAAAAATAAATAATAAAATTTATAACCTGACAAGTAAAAATACTTGACAGGTTATTTTTTGTCATATATAATAGTCAAAGTCGTAGGACATAATTAAATTTGATGAATAATGAAAGCTCAGGTGGTTTAAATGTTAGAAAAGTTTTTGCACATGAGCGCTTTATTTGATATTTATGGGGCTTTGCTAACTGACAAACAGAAACGTTGTCTACAAATGCACTTATTCGAAGATTTTTCACTATCAGAGATAAGTACAGAGTTAGGAATTTCACGTCAAGCTGTTTATGACATGTTGCGTCGCAGTGAGCAAATCATGCAGCAATATGAAGATAAATTAGGTTTGGCAGCCCGTTCGACAAAAGAAAAAACAGAGCTTTTGTCAATTTTATCTGATTTATTAGCATTAAAGCAGGAATCAGAAGATAACAGGCTTAATAATATAATAAGACGTATTTCTGTGTTAACAAATGATAGCAAGGAGGCATAAATTTGATTTTTGAAAATTTAGCTGATCGTTTGCAAGAGACTTTTAAAAAATTGCGTGGTCATGGTAAATTAACAGCTGATGATGTTAATGCTACCATGCGAGAAATTCGCATAGCTTTATTAGAAGCCGATGTAAACTTTAAAGTAGTTAAAGATTTTATTAAAAAAATAAAAGAACGTGCAGTAGGACAAGAAGTTTTAGAGTCCTTGACACCTGCACAAGCTGTTATTAAAATTGTTAACGAAGAGTTAACAGCATTGATGGGGCAGACTCAAAGTCATATAAACATTTCACCAAAAGCTCCTACAATTATCATGATGGTAGGTCTTCAAGGGGCAGGTAAAACAACATCTGCTGGTAAACTTGGTTTGATGTTTAAAAAGCAAGGCAAACACCCATTGATGGTTGCAGCAGATATCTATCGTCCAGCAGCTATCAAGCAGTTACAAGTACTCGGTAGTCAAATTGATATTCCAGTATTTGCTAAAGAAGATTGTAAAGATGCTGTGCGTATCGCTAATGAAGCAATAGATTATGCAAAATCTCATGCTAATGATATTGTAATCATCGATACAGCAGGACGACTTCATATAGATGAAAACCTCATGCAAGAGTTGAAATCTATAAAAGAAGATGTAAAACCGCATGAAATCTTATTAGTAGTTGATGCTATGACTGGTCAAGATGCAGTTAATGTAGCAGAAAGCTTCAATAATGATTTAGGCTTAGATGGTGTTATCTTAACTAAAATGGACGGGGATGCTCGTGGTGGTGCGGCACTTTCCGTTAAGGCTGTTACAGGTTGCCCTATTAAATTTGTGGGTGCTGGTGAAAAATTAGAAGCCTTAGAACCATTTTATCCAGATAGAATGGCTTCTCGTATCTTAGGTATGGGTGATGTGCTTACTTTAATTGAAAAAGCACAGACTGCTTTTGATGCAGAAGAAGCAAAAAAAATGGAAAAAGCTTTCCGCAAAAATGAATTTACATTAGATGATTTCTTATCTCAATTAAATCAAGTAAGAAAGCTTGGCTCTTTTGAAAATATCTTAGGTATGATACCTGGTATGGGTGGACTTAAGAAAAAACTCGGTGATGTGGATATCGATATGAATGGTAAAGAAATCAAACATATCGAATCTATTATTAGAGCCATGACACCGGAAGAAAAAAGAAATACAAAAATCATCAATGGTTCTCGCCGTAAGCGTATCGCTATGGGTAGTGGAACAAAAGTTCAGGAAGTCAATAAGCTCTTAAAGCAATTTGACGAAATGAAAAAAATGATGAAGAAAATGTCTAATATGAAACAGTTAAATAAGAAAGGTAAAAAAGGAAAAGGCGGTTTCAAACTTCCTTTCTTTAGATAAACCTTCTATAATATAACTTAATCACTTTAAGGAGGTGAAAACATTGGCAGTTAAAATTCGTTTAAATCGTATGGGTGCTAAAAAACGTCCATTCTATCGTATCGTTGTAGCAGATTCTCGTGCTCCACGTGATGGTCGTTTCATCGAAATCTTAGGTAACTATGATTCCACAAAAGAACCTGCTATTATCAATATTGATGAAGAAAAAACTTTAGACTGGATGCTCAAAGGTGCTCAGCCTACAGATACAGTTAAATCTTTACTTAGCAAAAAAGGTATCATGACTAAATTTGATGCAGCTAAACATGCTAAGAAATAAGAAAGAGGCAAATAGATGAAGGAACTTGTTGAAGTAATAGCAAAATCACTCGTTGATTATCCAGAACAAGTTACTGTTGATGAAATCGTTGATGGTAATCATGTTTTGTTAAAATTGCGTGTAGCTTCAGCTGACATGGGAAAAGTCATTGGTAAACAAGGCCGTATAGCCAAAGCCATGAGAACTGTAGTGAAAGCTGCAGCTTCCTGTGAAAATAAAAAAGTTACAGTTGATATCATCGAATAATTGCAATAAAAATAGCCGAAGGTCGATTATGACTTTCGGCTTTCTCTTTATCCAAAATCTTTTCATTATAATATATATATGATAGTATATATCATGAGATTAATGAAATAATTAAAGTGAGGTTATAATTATGGAAAGCATTTCTTTACAATGTCCAGTAACAATTAAAGTAAAAGTTACTGAAAAATTTAGAGCTAAAATGTTAGATAAAATGGAAAAACAATTAGCAGAAGTAGATTTAAAATTATCTAAAATCGACATTCAAAAGAAAAAATTTTTAGAAGAACATGCTGAAGATAATATTCAACAAGTCGGAGCAATTGTTCAAAAAATGGAAGTAGACAAAGCTAAAGGTTTAAAATTAAAAGCTAAAATTGAACAAGATATTGCTGATATGAAACATTTAGGTTTAGGTGCTGAAATTATTCAAGGTACTATGCAACATGTATTTAATGTAAAAGTTGGCGATAAAATGCCAGCTGTTATGAATACTGAAATTATCGTAGAGGATGAAAAAATCATTGAAATCCGCAACTAATAAAAAGATTATTATTGGTAAAATCGGTGCAGCTCATGGTGTTAGAGGAGATATGAAAGTATATCCTTTAACAGATTTTCCTGATAGATTTAATACTATAAAAAAAGCATATGTAGACGATAAAGAAATAAATATTATTTCTACTCGCTATCAGGGAAATTTTGTAGTGATGAAAGTAGAAGGTGTTAACTCTCGTGAAGAAGTAGCACGTTTTACAAATAAATTATTGAAAATAAATCGCAGTGATGTACCACCACTTGAAGATGGAGAATATTATGCTTTTGATATAATCGGACTTCAAGTAATCAATCAAGATGATGTTGTTTTAGGTGAAATAACAGAAATTTTGAAAACTGGTAGCAATGATGTATATATTACTAAAGCTAAAGATGGCAGACAAATTTTAATTCCGGCATTAAAGAAAGTAGTTACTGAAATAAATATTGAAGATGGATTTATGAAAGTAATTTGGGATGAAAATCAGGAAGTGTAATTATGAGAATAGATATATTATCCTTATTTCCTGAGATGTTTGGCGGAGTTTTTGGTTGCAGTATTACTAAAAGAGCGATTGAAAAAAATATTTTAGATATACAAATAACAAATCCTCGTGAGTTTGCTTTTAATAAGCATAATCAAGTTGATGATACAGCTTATGGTGGTGGTGCTGGCATGGTGATGAAGCCAGAGCCATTATTTAGAGCTGTAGAAGACGTTAAATCTAAGACGCAAATTGAGAATAGCAAGGTTATATTGATGTGTCCTACTGGAAAAGTATTCACTCAAGAAAAAGCAAAAGAACTTGCTAATTTTGATCAGTTAATATTTATCTGTGGTCATTATGAAGGCTTTGATAATCGTGTGGTACAAAATTTATCTGATGAAGTAATTTCTATTGGCGATTATGTATTAACAGGTGGAGAACTTCCTGCTATGGTGGTAATCGATGCTGTATCAAGAATGCTTCCAGGCGTATTAGGCTCTGGAGAGTCTGCGCCAACAGATTCTTTTTATAATGGACTTCTAGAATATCCACAATATACAAAACCACGTGAGTATATAGGTCTTAGCGTACCTGATGTACTACTTTCAGGAGACCATGCTAAAATAGCAAAATGGCGTCGACAAGAATCTTTGCGTGTTACGTATACAAATAGACCAGACTTACTTGAAAAAGTAGAATTAAGCAAAGATGATAAGAAATTTTTAGAGGAATTGAAAAATAATTCTAAATAAAAAAAGGCTTTTAATAGAAGACAAAATCTATTAAAAGCCTTTTATAATTTTTTAATAATAAGATTTAGATACAACACTTGTTAAAGTTAAATTAGAACTATCCGTGAAATACAAGTTTATTATATGGAATTCAAATATAACACTTGTTAAAGTTAAATTTTATAATAGAAAAGGATTGATTTTCATAAAAGTCATTCAAATACAACACTTGTTAAAGTTAAATGACACTGAAAAATCAAATTTTGTAAAAGTATTTAAATTCAAATACAACACTTGTTAAAGTTAAATCTTTACTGCCCTTCTATATGCTTCATCTTCGAGTAGATTCAAATACAACACTTGTTAAAGTTAAATAAAAAAAGCAAGTAGATATATAGAGAGATGATTGAGAATTCAAATACAACACTTGTTAAAGTTAAATCATCCAAATTTTATGCTTTCCTTTTTCCCAGCAGAATTCAAATACAACACTTGTTAAAGTTAAATAATTAAGCAAGTAATTATTACTTTCACTTGCATCATTCAAATACAACACTTGTTAAAGTTAAATACTAGAAAAATCAATCTTTATGATTTTCATTATACTATTAAAAGTATTGATATACAAGGATTTTAGTTGTTTTTTACCAGCGATAATAGGATTTTTAGAGATTTTATAAAAAGATTTAATTTTCAAGCTTTAGAGAAGTTTTTCTTAATTTTAGCTGGTAATTTTATGGTAAATAAAATTTTATTAAGTAAAAAACAAAAAGCAACTATCAATGATAGTTGCTTTAATTTTATAAATCATATGGTGAACCACATGAGTTAAGGTGCGAACTTTTATATAGTTCGTTAATATCGGAGTAAGTCACGTCTTTATTACTATTATTCAGATTGTAGACAATACATATTTTGTCGAAGTAAATATAAATTTTATAAATGAAGCAATCAATAATTTGATTGTAGAAAGAGATATCAGCTCTTTTTTTATAAAATTCATTTAACATATAAATAATTTGTTCTTCAGATAATAACATATTACTATTTAATTGTTGGGTAGATATTTCAAGCTCTAATTTATATTTTTCTTGTTCTAATTGTTCTAGTCTATCTTTAGTTGAAGTTGTGATAATACCTGCTTCAATGGCATTCATTAGATTATTTATTTTAGTTTTTGTGGCGGTTAATTGTTTTTTTAGCATTAATAATATATCATTGATTTTATTATTTGCTTGTTGTATTTCAAGACATTTTTTAGCAATCATTTTAAAATGTTTAGGATTTAATATATCTTTTACTGTATATTGGATAATTATATCTTCAAGAAGTTCTTTACGATATTTTTTTTGCTTACAATGTTTATGACTACAAACATAATAGTGATATTTTGCTTTGGTTTTGCTAGTGCCTGTTTTACCAGTCATAGAATGTTCACATAATCCGCAAAATAGTTTACCAGATAATAAATAGTTAACTTTAGCCCTTGTAGTATGACGGCGATTAAAAAGAATACGAGATTGAACTTTATTGAATAAAGCTTCATCAATTATTGGCGGAATGGCATCTTTGACACATACATCTTCTAATTCATATATGCCAATATATTTTTTGTTAGTAAGCATACGATTTAGAGAAGAACGATTCCATTTACGACCTTTTCCAGCATAATTAGGTAAAGTATTTAATTCATTGAAAATATCAATAGCTCGTCTACCTTTAGCATAATCTTCAAAGATTTTTTTTACATAAGGTGCTTGTTCATCATCGATTACATATTTTTTATTTACGATTTTATAACCAAAAGGACAAGCTCCACCAAAGGATAAACCTTTTCGTATATTTTCTTTTATACCACGTTTAACTTTCTGGCTAAGTTCAGCACTATAATATTCAGCAAAACCTTCAAGCATAGACTCAAGAATAATTCCTTCAGGACCATCAGGAATATTTTCTTTAGCATAAAAAATCTTGATGCCGTTTTTCTTCAATTTTGCTTTATATACAGCACTATCATAACGATTACGAGCAAAGCGGTCTGTTTTATAAACTAATACAGCATCAAAAAGACCACTGGAACTATCTTTTATCATTTGTAAGAAAGAAGGTCTATCATCAGTTTTACCACTTAAAGCACGATCGATATAATGTTTAATAATAACCATATCATGCGTTTTAGCAAATTGTTCACATTCATGAATTTGACCTTCAATAGATTGTTCATTTTGTTTGTCACTAGAATAACGAGAATATATTACAGTTTTAAGCATAAAAAATACAGCCTTTCTATAATTAAATATTTTCTTATCTATATTATGTATATATGTTATAATTAAAATAAAAATATATAAAGGTAGGGAATAATATGTTTGTTAGTCCATCTCATAAATTAATTGTATTTGGAGATTTTTCTGATGTAAGAGTAGATACTTCAGAACAAAAAAATAACTATATAAATTTATCAAATGAATTTATTAAAGAAAATCTATTAACAGGTGTAAAACAAGATATCATATTTGAATTTGATCCACGAAAAAATGAACCACCAGTACAAAAAATGATTATGCGTCCAAATATTGTTTCTAGTGATAATAAATGGATTGTCAATTTTTCAGCGAATAGAATAGATATAATATTAAATTCAAAAAAAGAAGATGGTTTTGTTGATGAAGAAGATTTTATAAAAAAAGCAAATAAATACTTGAACATCATAAAAAATAGTTATTCTTTAAAATTAAATAGAATTGCTGTTAATATAGAAGATGTATTAACTGATTTTTCAGAAGAAGAGGCAAATAAGATTTTAAAAAAAGTTATGAATACTAATATATCTTTATATAAAGATAAATCTTTAAAAGAGTGGTCTTTACAATGCGGAGTAGTAGAAACTTTTTCAAATGAAGAAAAAAGTGTAAATATAATAACATCTATACAAAGAGGAAGTAGAAATTTTTTCTGGAATCCTAATAAATATGTAGATAGTATTACTGTTCTTTATGATATTAATACTGTTGTTTTAAAAGACAATAGTGAAGTGTTATCGGATAATGTTATAGAATCTTTTGTAAAAAGCTATAAGGATAAAATACTTTTTATAAAAAATGATATTTTTGGTGAGCAAAATGAGTGAAAAGATAGATGATAAAATATTCGAGCGTATGTTTTATCTAAAAGAGAATTATCTAAAAGAAAATTATAAAAAAGAGAATTTTATAAAAAAAGATGGCTATAATTATATATCAAATTTGAAAAGTAGTTATCAAAGATTACTTGAAAATGATAATCTTGAGAAAGTATATAAAAATTGGGCAGAATATAGTTATGATTATTTTAATAGCAAAAAGATTAATGCAGAAAATTTTATAGAAAAAGATGGTTATAATTATATATCGGATTTTAAAAGTAGTTGTCAAGGACTACCTGAAAATGATAATCTTAAGAAAGTATATAAAAGTTGGGCAGAATATATTTGTGATTCTTTTTTAGAGGATAATTTTATTAATGGCAAAAAGACTAATGCAGAAGATTTTATTGTAAATAGTTTAAAAACTATAAATCAAGATTGGTTAAATCGTTTATACTTAGAAAAGATAACTTCTAGTAAAATAAAAATTGGCATATTGCATACTATATCTCATATTGATTATGAGAAAGTTCATCCTGTTGGACAATCAATAGCTTTAATGGGATTGACGGATCCTGATGATGAGGTTATTGAGTATTCTATTAAAGTTTTTGAAAATTGGGAGTGTAAAGATGCTATTCCATTATTAAAAGGTAGGCAAATAAAAAAGAAATGGTTGCAAGAATATTTGGACGATGTAGTTGAATATTTGGAGGAATTATAATATATGATTTTTTCAAGAAAAATTTCTAGAGCAAAATGGGAAAAAGCTTTAGAAGTATGTAAAGATAATATTGATTCTTTTCCAGCGGATACATTAACTAGTGATATGCGAACAACAGGGAATACATTATCAATTTGGTGTGTTGATAATCTTGAAGATACTGTATTGGCAATGATGGCGAATGATAATGCACGTTTAGAACGTATAGATATTTTATATATGAATAGCTTAAAAAATTTAGAAACAATGAAAACTGAAGGAAATACTAAGGTTAAAGAGTTGATTGATAAGCATATTGATCTAGTAAATTTAAATTATAAATCTATTGGAGAGGCTGCTAAATTATTTTTAACAGCATATAAAGAGAAGTCATATAAATCATATAAAAAAACAGAAATAAAAAATATATTATTAAGAGCAATTCAAGAAAATAAAATAAAGTTAGAAGAATTTAATGATAATGTACAAAAAGCTCTTCAATAAATTAATAATAATGAAGTTTAAAATATTATTTTTTAGATGGTTTAATTTGATGAAGATGCCTAGTAATTTAATACTAGGCATCTTTTTTATTTTCAAATGATAGAAATTTTACATAAAAAAGTATTTCTTCGCAAATTTTTTATGTAAATGAAATTGTCTATTAAGATTAACTTGGCTGGTATATTTTCGGGAATTATTTTTTCTAAAATTAGCAGATTAATAGTATTAAGAACTCTATTAGTCCGCATTTGATTATAAGCAGATGTACCAGCAGCAGTTTGACCAAAACCAGGTGAAAGAATATATTTATTTGTGTTTTTTAAAGGGAGAATAGTATTAATATTAGCTTTTCTTAATAGTAAATATTCTTTACTTGATTTTATTGAACATGGATAAGGTTTCATACCATCAGGCAAAGTAAAGGGAACTAATAATTTTGACCAATTTTTATTTATCAGGTCAAGAAGATTAAGATTACAAAATGTTGTTTTATTTTTATGTCCTTTAGATACATCTAAAAAATATACATTATCTGAATTAAAAGGTACATATACAAAAAGTAATTCACCTGTACGTTTTTTAAAACCACTTTTAATATCATCAATATCACTAAGATGAAAATGATAAATATTCCAATCATTTAGCATTTTGTCATCATAGTCAAATTTTTTTATTAATTTACTTAATCTAGAAGAAATATCGATGCCAGTTTCAAGTTCAATTTTTATTTTATTTATAGTAGAACAGATATCTTTAGATAAAATATTATTTGTTATTTTTTCTTGTAATTCTTTGGAAATAAATACATTTTTAGGTTTTTGAAAAGAAAATTGTCTTCTTAGAATATTGATATATCTCTCTAACAAATAATTAATTTCATGATTTTTTTGAGGTTTTGATAGAGAAGAAATATATTTTTTTAATGAAAAGTCTTTATTGTTTTTTTCAAAGAATGATACTAATTCTATTTTTAAATCGTGTAATAGGTTCATAATAAAAATTCCATAGTATTTGTTGATTAAATTCATAATATATAAATTTAGCACCTAAAAAGGTGCTTTTATTATTAATACTATTTTAATTTTGGTGTACAATCAATAATAGTACTTATATATTTACCAGTATTGTTATCATATTGGTCAATAAGAGTAACAGTACCATCACTACCAGAAATAACAGTTTTAATTAATTCACTTTGATAAATTTCTTTATGTTTTTTTATCATATTATCAGAAGTATCTTCTTCTTCAGATATTTTTACTATATCAGTAGGCAACATTTGATTAATTAAATCTGTATCTTTTTTACCATTATTATTTTGAAAAGTAATGTTTAATGCTCTATTATCAGCAAAATTTACTACAAATTTATCATTTTGAAAATTTTTAATCATGCCATTATCTCTATTTGGCTCATCATGAGAATTAATCCATGTTTCAATATTGTCACCAATACCTGCTATAGTACAGATTTTTTCTGGTATTTCTGGTGTAGTAGATGTTACTTGAGAACTTGTTTCTACAACAGTAGAAGATGTAGATACTTGTTCTTTGGGAGTATCACCAGAACTAAAACAAGAACCAATTAAACCACAAATAATTATAATTCCTAAACAACCTATACCTTTTGACATATGAGAACACTCCTTTAATATATAGTATAAAATTTTATTCTACATATACAAAGAGAAATCCTTTAACACACCTAAAAAGGTGTTTTTTTTATGCCTTTTTTACATACCATTTGTACCAGTGGAAGCTGATGATGTTGTCGCCTTTTCTTCTTGATCTATTTCTACATTAACAATACGACGCTTTTCTTCTGGTGTAAGTTTATGGTCTGGTTTAGTTCGTTTTGGTGTAACAGTACCTTTATTTGTATATATTATTTTTATAATATCAACAAATTTTTTACGGTCTTCTTCAGATAATTGAATATAGTTTTTTATAATATCAATATCATTTTCATTTAGATTATATTTTTTTGCTAAATTTTCTATCATACTATCCATTGTTTCGATAAACATATCGCCTTGACCAGTACGAAGCCAATTTTCATTTACATTGAATTTCATACAAATGAGCTTTATAAAAGATTCATCTGGAGCAACACGACCAAGTTCATAATTTGAAATAGTATCACGAGATTTTCCACACAATAAACCGAAATCTGTTTGGGTTTTTTTAAAATATTGACGAAGTTCTTTTAATTGTTTTTTCATATATTACACCTCTTATATATAGGATACAGGTTTTTATTGTGCTAGTCAACTCAAAATTTAGAGCTAAATATATTATTAAAGAGTTGACTAACATAAATTTATGTGTTAATATGAGTAAAACAACACAAATTAAAAATGATTTTGTGTAGAAAAACCATAATAGATATAACGCACTATAAAGTAATGAAAAAGAGTGGGCTGAATATCTAAAATCATTGAAGATTATGTTTTTATTTATGAAATGAGGTGTTTTTATGAATAATGATAATGTAAAAGAAACGAAAAAAGATTTAATGAACATATTAATTCCAGAATTAGAAAAATGTGATGAAGAGGATAAAACTTTATTAAAAGGTATTGTTATTGGAATGAGAATTAAAGCAAAAGAAATCAAAATTAATAATGATGATAAAAAAATCGCCTAGAGTGTAAAGCTCTAGGCGAGAAAATATAGGAAAAATGAATATTATATTTAAAGTGATAAATTTTTTGTTTTATTTTTGGCTAGATAAAATGACTTTCCCGCTAATTGAATTTATATCAGAAAAATTTGACCTTGATCCTATATATGAAGAAATATGGGCATTATGTTGTTTTGCTTTTACTAGTGCAATTATGGGAATAGTTGTAAGTTACATCTTAATGTTTATCTATGCTGTTATATATGTAGCTTTTTACTTTTTAGGATTAGTGAATATTTAGAATGAAATCTATTAATGAAGTTAATGTGTGAGAAACTTTATCATAATTGAAAATTAGATTAATAGCTAATGACACAATAAAACTTAAAATAGTAGGTATCACAAATTTTTCTAGATAATACCATTTTTTATAATGATGGTATTTTAGACCATATTGAGTAGGTACAGGAGAATTGATATCTTCAATATAGCCTAATTGGGCTAGTAAATTCAATTCTTTAATAGTTTTTTCTGAAAAACTATCAGGAATAGTAGGATCTAATCCAATGTATTTTTGGGCAAATTTAGAACTTGCTTCTGGAGTGTAGAAATTACTACTTATATATATTTTAGTAATATCTTTTAAAAGAGCAGAACAATTTTTATCAAGTTTAGTAAATTTAGGCATATAATCATCTCCTTTCAGAGATGATTATAACACAAATTAAAGGTAATAAAAAAATTGCCTAGAGTGTAAAGCTCTAGGCGAAAATGTGGCGGTGATAATTTGGATAAAATATTGCCATACAATGCAGAATTATGTGAAGCACGTAGTATAGGGTTTTATAAAGAAATTAATGGGAAGATGATTTATATAACAATTACTACACAAACACTACCTGCACATATATTAAAAATAAAAAGTAATGATTCTGTTGGACAATATTTAAAGGAATTATCAAATATTATTGATGAGTTACTAAACGAAGAAGAAAACCAGCAACTTGACCAGTAATCCATGAATGTTTTTGCATAAGTGAACTAAATTTACTTAAATAACCTTGTGTTGCAGGCATATTATTTTCTTCGAGAAATTTTAATTTATCTCTTAATTCTTGAATTTCTTGTCTATCTATAGAATTTTGAGGGATATGCTCGTCGATAAGTTTATCAAATTGTTCAAAACTAAAATAATTGTTAATAGTTACAGTATTGTTATTGCCAACAGAACCGTAATTATTTTGAAAGTTTATATTTTGTACATTTTGAGCATTGGGATTATAGTCATTAATCCAATTAATTCCTTTTCCAGTAATTTTAAAACGAACAACATATTTAAATCCTAGAGGTTGAAATGTATCATATATAAAATTATTACTTTCTAAATAGTTCATAATGGATATTAAGTGTTCTTCTTTGAAATTGTTTAATTGAGCAATACGAACTGTATCTGCAAAAACGGTTTGGTTATTATTTATAAACTCGAAAGCACATTTTAAATATCGTTTAGCTTCATTTACTATATCCATGATAATCACCTCCTTTCAGAGACGATTATAACATAAATTAGAGGTAATAAAAAAATTGCCTAGAGTATAAAGCTCTAGGCGAAAATGTGGCGGTGATATAGTGATAGATATATTGACATTAAAGACAGTACAAGAAGCTATTAGTTGTACAGCAGGTGTGCTTATTATAGTATATTTCGTTATGAGTATTATACATTTAATAAAAAAATGGTGATGATATGATACTAATTCAATTAATTAAAACTTTGATACTTATATTATTAATTATCGGCAGTTGGTATCTACCAATAGAGTTATTAATAAATATATGTTTAATCGTATTTATACCAGAAGAAATATATAAACTATATTTATATTTAAAAAATAGTTAATCATTTTTATGAAAAACAATATATGTTGTAAATATTATATATGAAATGGAGAAAAAATTACCAGTACAAATAATAAAACATATACATCAAAAAGATATTTTTAGTTTAGGTAAAAATAATTGATTTTATTGGAGAAAGGACAATGTGTATGATGGAAATGGTAAAAATAAATGATAATTTTGATTTAAATGTTGAAATATATATAAATAGATATTCTGAAATAAAAGAAGCTGTAAAAGTATTATCTGAAGTACAAAAAGAATATAACTGTAATTGTGTATTAAATATAAAATGTAGTACAACGCCAAGAGGATAAATATTTTATTGAAAGGATAGATTTTATGAAAGAACAAAATATTATACCTACTTATACTGTTGATGAGTGTATTGAATTATTAAGAATAGCCATAAGAAATAACGTTGATGAAACATTACAGGATAAGATTTTTAGTAATACAAAAGTAATTGATACTAGCTGTATTGATAAATATGAAGTAATAAGAAAATGCTTTAAAGTTGTGGCAATAGCTAAAGAATTTGGTATTGGTAAAGAATTAAATGAATATATAGAAAGAGTTAATAAAAAAGAAACAGATGTATTGATATCAAAAATATCAACAAGAATATGTAAGGTTATTAATGAAGAATTTGGTGGTGAATTAAATGAGAAAAATTGAAATAAGTTATTATCAAGGAAAAACGTTTTTAGATATGGCAAAGAAATTTTTTAGTAATCCTGAAATGCAAGCAGATTTTGAACGTTGGAAAGTAGATGGAAGACGTGATGCACTGATGAAAGAGATAGAAAAAAGTGAAAAAGAAAAGCACCATGAGCAAGCTCATAGTGCTTAAAGTTAGAAGATAACAGCTAAGTCCCATGAATTATTGCAGTAATTCATGGGACATTTTAAAAGCCACATATTTCACTACTAAAAATTATAAACTCTATGTGGCATAAAGTCAATTTTTTAAGGTTCATTTGAGCCTTTTACCACCTTGTTAAAGGTATTAATAAGATGAACAAATATAAATATTATGGGTGATATTATGGCTTATGTACATTTAAGAGTAATACTTAAAAATAAGATAGATAATTATAAATATTGTAGTGGAAGAATAGGCAAAAATATTATTAATGGACCAGCACAAGGAACAACACCAATAAGACAGCTTCGATATCAAGATAAAAGAGCGGAGCGTGTATGTGAGTGGAAATTAACAGAGAACTTTGAAGAAGATGATTTATGGATAACTTTGACATATCAGAAAGCTTCAGTAATAGACTCTGAAAAAGCAAGAAAAGATATAAGCCTTTTTTTAGCATATTTAAGACGAGCATATAAAAAAGAAAGTAATGAGCTTAGATATATTTATACAGCAGGTAGAGGAAAAAGAGGAAATATCCATTTTCATATGGTCTTAAATAAATTTGATACAGCTGTAATTGCTAAAATTTGGAGAAATATTACAGGTGGAGGTGTTCATTTTAGACATTTATATACAGAGTTTAATAATTATGGGCAAGTCAATTATAAAAAGATTGCTAATTATTTAATAAAGAATAGTCGTGAAACTTTTTATAGTACAGATAAAATTCATAAGAAACGTTTTTGTGCATCTATAAATTTAAAAATGCCACGTTTAGAAAAAAATATTATTAATGCTAAACAGTGGAAAAAAGAACCTACTACAATAAAGGGATATATTCTAGATAAAGAAAGTATTTATGATGGTTATGGTTGGCTTGATGAAGGTCATAAATGGGATTGTTGTCGAGTCCAACGGTATACACTGATAAGAATTGATGGTGGATATAAGCCACGATATAAAAATCATAAAATATTGGATATTCCAATGGGAGATGATGAATTTGCAGAAGAATAGAAGTCAAATAAGCAGAGTAAATAATGCTCAAGGTAAAAATTTTGAAAATCAAATTATGTCAGCTTGTCTTGGTTATTTATATGAAGGGCGAGCTTGTATAGATAAAATACCTGAGCCTTTTGGGGTAAGTAAAAAAGACCAACAAACAGGAATGTTTAAAGGTAGATTTTTTGGCAATAAGAAAGCACAGCCAGATTTTCAAGGGACACTTAAAGGTGGAAAATCTATTATTTTTGAAGCAAAGACAACAACGAAAGATAAAATATCATTAAAAGTATTATCTTCACATCAAGAAGCTTTGTTAGAAAAACATTATCAGTTAGGAGCTATAACGGCTGTATGTGTAGGAATTAATAATGATTTTTATTTTGTGCCTTATGCTTTGTGGCGGTTATGTAAAGAGCAATGGGACCGACAATATTTCACTAAAGAAGATTTGAAGGAATATAAAGTGCGTTTTAATGGTGCAGTAAATTTTTTAGATTTTGTAAATGGTAATAAAGTGGAATTTATGAAAGAGTTTGTAATTTGTAAGGGGTAAATTATGATAAGTGATAATGAAGCGACAAAAGCATATGAAACATTAAAAAAATATTGTAAAGAAAGAAGTCATTGTGAAGACTGTGCATTTTTAAAAAATGGGAAAAGTTGGGCATGGATAGATTTACCAAAAATGGATAATCCAAATTATGAAAAAGTAAGAGAATGTTTGAACACAGGTGAATATAAAATTAGTACGTTTTTCGGAGGAAAAGAGTGTATGTTAAAAGGTCGTCCACGATTTTGGGGAGATGAATAAAATATGGCAATGTGTGAACATACTTGGTTAGACGGAGAAGTTTGGAATTGTTGGCTGATGAAAAAGCCATGCCCTTTTATAAAACCAGAATATAACGACTTATGTATAGAAATGAAAGTACAGATATGTACTGGTAAATGGGAACAATTAAATAATAAAAATAAGAGAGGTCTTTAATATGAAAACAATATCTATTCAATCATTCAAAGGTGGAACAGGAAAGACTACAGCTACAGCAAATATGGCTTATGTACTTAATAAATATCATGATAAAAAAGTATTAGTGGTAGAAGCTGATGCACAATCAAATATATCTAGTTATTTTGGCATTGATAAAGACCGTGAAAAAGGAATTGCAGATATATTAGTTGGTAATGATGTAGATATTTATTCTTTGGTTAAAAAGACTAGATATGATAATTTGCATATAATTACAGCTGGTTTAAAAATGTATGTGGCGGAAGATTATGTTAAGTCTAATAAAAATCCATTGGTTTTAAAGAAAGCATTAATAAAATTAGCTAAAGAATACGATTATTGTTTAATTGATAATGCACCAGCAATAAATACTATATCAGCAGTAACTATGCTGGCTAGTGATGAAATAATTATTCCTGTATGTTTAGACCTATTTTCTATTGAAGGGTTAAAAATAATGATTGAGCAAATACAAAAGGTAAAACGAGCTAATCAGGCATTAAAAATAAGAGGTATTTTTATAAATCGTTGGCAAAATAATAATGCCAAACATCAGGCAAAAGATTATTTGGAGAAAATGTTTAAAGAACAATATATTTTTAAAGCTAAAATAAGAGAAAGTCAACATATTGCTAATAGTACATTTACAGGAAGAACGGTAATTGATTTAAATTGTCGTTTTGGAGTAACAATAGATTATAAAAATCTAGTAAATGAATATTTAAAATTAAAATGAGAATGGTCCGATTTGGACCATTTTCTAAAGGAGTAATAGAAGATGGATTTTGATATTTTAGCAGCTTTAGAAGATAGGAGTATAGAAGTGGAAACATTGGCAGATAAAGACCGTATGCAGATAGAATATATATGTATAAATGATATAGTACCAGCTAAAAATAATAGTAATTTTTATGCTACAGATGAGATTACTACACTAAAAGAAAGTATTCGAGTGGAAGGTGTAAAACAAAATCTTATTGTAAAAAAGAAAAATAATGAGGGAAAGTATGAATTAATAGCAGGTGAAAGAAGGTGGAAAGCTTGTAAAAATTTATATGACGAAGGTATAAAAGATTTTGAATATATACCATGTGTAATTAATAAATATGAAGATGATTTAAAAGATAGATTATCTCTTATAACTACAAATTGTACTGCTAGAAAATTAACTGATTGGGAAAGAACAGAGCAAGTTGAAGCGTTAAACAATATTTTAAAAGAATATAAACAAAGAGGTATAAAATTACCTGCACCAAGAAAAGATTTAATATCTAAACTTATAAATGAGTCAAAAACAAATGTAGCTAGAATGTTAGGACTTAAAAATAATCTTATAGGAATTTTTAAAGATGCCATGAAAAATGGAATGATAGGTTTATCTGTTGCATATGAACTATCTACATTACCGCAAGATAAGCAAGAATTAATGATTAATCAATTCAAAGAAAATGGCGGATTAACATTAAATGATGTGAAATATATAAAAGATAGTTTAAAAAGTGAAGTTGACGATGAACCAGAAGAAAGAAATACAGATAAAAAAGATGTTGAGCTTAAAATAAAAGTATTAGAAGAAGAGATTAATATAAAAAAATTATCATTAGTATATGTAATATACAAGACTTCAACAGATTTATATTATTATTCAGTAGTATGTAATATCTATTATTGTGGTGGATTTACTAATACATCTAAGTTATATAAAACAAAACAAGAAGCATTAGATAATTGTTTAGAGTATATATCTAAATGTTGTTTAGACAAATTTGAACATGAAAAGGTGCAATCTAATCGGGATTGTATTTTAGGTTTATTAAAATACTTATTAAAAAAATATCCAGATAAAGAATACCTTCAGGATAAATACGATAGGGCTAAAATTATAGATGAAATGACATTGAAAAGACCAAGTAAAGATGAGTTAGATGAAATAGCAGATAATAATATAATTGAAAATGAACATATACAAGATGAAGATAAACCTATAGAAATTTGTAAAACTGATAATGTAAATATTTATGATAAACAAAAAGAAGATATATTATTGGAGTATCTAAGATATTTTGAAAATAAATTAAAATATTATACAGAATTACATTCTATGGCGGAAAATGAACAGGATAATGATGTATTACAATCTAGTTTAAAAGCAATAGAGTATACATCTGAATTGATTGAAAAGGTACAAAGTGATTTATTTGCACTTACAGATGATGAAAAATATGATATAGAAGATAATAAGGAGAATTAAAATATGGATAATATACAAGATAGAGTAGATAATTGGAGAAAAAAGATTGAGGAAAAAAAGGATAAAAATGAGAAATTAAGTGAAAAAGAAGCAAAAATAATTTTAAATGAAGCAATAGATATATCATCTGGTTTAGTAGAAGATATAATTAATGATTGTAAAAAAAGAAATGATGATAGAAAAGAAAATTTTTTACAAGATATATTTAGTAATATAAATAAAAGTTTTAGTGTTTTAAAAGAAGGTTTGAATTATAAAGATAAGCTTCATGTACTGGTAATTGATGAGAATAATAATGCATTGAGAGTTTTTTCTAATAATGCTAATAAAAATATTTTAGAAGAATTAGGAAGAATAATTGAACATATGGAAGATCAAAAAGATTTCAAAGTAGAGCGATCATATTTAGATGATATAGTGGTGAGAAATTATGAAAGAGCTAATAATTAAAGAAGTAAATTATTTTAAAGAAGAAGTAAAGATTAAATATGAAGAAGGGACATCTAAGAAAACGTTAAGTGAAGAAGAACCGCCACGAGATGAATTAATAGAAATATTAAAAAACTTAAATGCAGTAGGTAGTAGATTATTAAAATATCCATTTTCTATAAAAGATAGGATTGTGGTAACAGGGGCAAAATTTATTTATAAAAATAATTGTTTAAAATATGTAATATTAAAAGGATTTTATAAGTTAGACGGTAATCTAATACCACAAAATTTTCCAAAGAGATTATATAATTCAAATTGCATTTTGGATTATACAGATGATGAAATAATTTTAATTAATCAGTTATTAAGTGAAGCAAGAAAATATATTTATGGTGAAAGGAAACAAGTATTATTACCACATATAAATGAAACAATAAATACACAACCAGCAAAACAAAATATATCTATGATAAATTAGCGAGGTAGAATAATGGCGTTAACAAAAGCAGATTTAAATAAAATTTCTGATATGATAAAAATGACTGTGATGGCGGTTGTTCGTGAAGCGATAAAGACAATAATAAAAGATAATAGCATTAATTTAAAGCAAAAGCCTATAAATTATAGGGAAAAGACTATAAAGAAATTAGAAGCATATAATATTCTTAAGCATAATATGGAGAAGTGTGAAAAAGATATTGAAGATTTATTTAAAGAAGAATTTGGTGCTTGTCCAGCTGTTCATCATGCTAGGGAGTATTATGGTGAAAAATGTACGCTTGATGAAATTCGTCATGCAGAAAAATTAAAAATAGAACATATCTATTATAGAGATAAAGAAGAAGTAGACTTTATAGATTGTGCTTTAGAAGAAATAAAAGATGAATATTATGGCGGAATAATAAAAATGATTTATTTTGATAAGATGAAAATTGAAGATATAGCTAATAAAATGAGTTGTGATAAGGTTACATTATATAGGCATAGAAATAGACTGTTAGATATATTATCTATAAGGTTTTTTGGTAAAGATGTACTTGAATAAATGCAACTAGACCGTGCAAAAAAATCGCAATTTACTACCGCAAAAAAAGATGATAAAATTTTTATAGGTGAAATTGGGACATAAGTCCTATATCTTGAGAAACTGCGAAAAGGCAGCCGTTTATCGGCTGTCTTTTTGTTTTGGAGTTTTTATCTTTGTATAATATTTGTATTGTGTTTGTATGTCAATATGATATAATATTAATAGGAGGCGATAACTATGGCTAAATCGGCAACTATTAATGTTCGTATTGAACCGGAAGTAAAAGCAAATGTGGAAAAATTATTTTCCAGTTTCGGCATAACTGTAAGCGATGCCATAAATATTTTTCTGTATAAATCATTGATGGAAGGCGGATTGCCTTTTGAAGTGAAACAGCCTAGATTTAATGCAGAAACAGAAGCAGCAATACAGGAAGCCAGAGATATCATGTCCGGTAAAATAAAAGCAAAAAAATATGATAGCATAGATGATGCGTTCAAGGATTTAGGAATAAATGCTTAAAGTAGTATTAACAAAGAAATTCTGCAAAGATTTGAAACGCATGGAAAAAAGAGGCTATAAACTGAGCCTATTGAAAGACGTAGTTCACAAACTGGAGCAAGAAGAAACACTACCCGCAAAGTATAAAGACCATGCACTGATTGGCGATTATAGCGGATTTAGAGAATGCCATATTCAACCGGACTGGCTTTTGATATACGCTATTGACAAAGATGAACTGATATTAACAGCTTCAAGAACAGGAACACATTCAGATTTATTTTGACACTCACAAATATTGTGAGTGTTTTTTTATGCGCAAAAGAAGGTGGAATAATGACAGTTATAAAATGCGATAGAGCAAAATGCTTCTATAATACAGAAGGTATCTGCGAACATAGAAAGATAATTATGAAACATAAACGCTGTTTGAATTACACGGTATCGGGCAGTTTCACCGTAAAAGATTTAATTCATAATAAAGCAACCTGTCATAAAGCCGGTGGCAGGTACAAGAATAATACGGCAAAGGTTTTTAAATAATGGCAAAAGATTTTGCTAAGGATTTCTATAATTCAAAAGCATGGCTTAAATGTAGAGAAGGATATATAAAATCTGTATTCGGACTGTGTGAGAAATGTGGTAGAAAAGGATATATTGTGCATCATATCGTACCGATAACGGCGGAGAATATCGATAATCCTGATGTAACATTGAGCTGGAATAACCTGATGTATCTGTGTACTTCATGTCATAACATAATTCACGGCAAAGAGATGAATAGACGGCGCGCAGTCTTTGATAAGCAGGGAAATATGATTGGTTTCATTTGAAAAATACGGAGGTACTCCCCCGGTATTGTTGATAAATTGTCTGACAATTCACTACCGGAGTCCGCCCTTCGTGTGATAAAAATGCTATTCGCGTAAGGGGTGTAGTATAAATGAGGTGATTTTTTGCGAACATTGAAAAAAGAAACGAGAATAAAGCGTAGGTTTAAAGCTCTTCAATCAATTTTTGAAAATATCGAAACGGATAAACAGATTATTGCTGAAAATTTAATAAAGCGGGCAGTGGAAATAGAATTTCATCTTGACGACTTGGCACAGGAGATAAAAGAAAACGGATTTATTGAAACTTATCAAAACGGCAATAATCAGTTCGGAACGAAAGAGTCAACTGCCAGTAAGTCATACAATTCATTACTCAAAAATTATAATGCGATAATCAGAACATTACTGAGTATTTTGCCGGAAACGCAGCGGAAAGAAATATCTGACGGTTTTGATGAGTTTCTTCATAGGTAATAACTATGAACTATATTGAACAGTATTGGCAAGAAATACAAAACGGTAATGTTTCTGTTTCCTATAAAATAAAAAAAGTTTATGAGCATCTAATGCAGAAATTGTCTGATGACAAATCGCGTTATTTTTTTGATGAAAAGCAGGCTTCTTATGTAATAGAATTCATAGAACGTTTCTGTAAACACTCCAAGGGTAAATGGGCGGGAAAGCCTGTGTTTTTGGAACTTTGGCAAAAAGCGGCAATATCGGCAATGTTCGGTTTTCTGGATAAAGAGACTCGTTTTAGGCAGTATCGAGAAGTTATATTGTTTGTAGCACGTAAAAACGGCAAATCGACACTTGCAAGCGGAATTGGCAACTATCTGTTATTTGCGGATAATGAAGCCGGTCCTGAAATTTACAGTGTGGCCACAAAAAAAGACCAGGCAAAAATCATTTGGACGGAAGCCAGCCGTATGATACGCAAATCACCGGCTCTGGCGAAACGTTCAAAAATACTGGTATCGGAAATAAAATGTAATTTTAATGACGGAACATTCAAAGCGTTATCATCAGAGTCAAACAGTCTGGACGGCTTGAACGTGCATGGTTCACTTATTGATGAACTTCATGCCATTAAAGATAAAAATCTGTATGATGTTGTAGCTGATGGTATGACAGCAAGAAATCAGCCGTTATCGCTTATTATTTCCACTATGGGTACTGTTCGTGAAGGTATTTTCGATTTGAAGTATGAAGAGGGAAAACGCATAATAGACGGATATTCGCAGGCAGACGGGTATAAAGATGAAACCGTGCTGCCGCTATTTTATGAGCTTGATAAAAGAGAGGAATGGGTAAATCCTGATTGCTGGCAAAAAGCAAATCCAGCTTTGGGGACGATAAAAAGCAAAGAGCAGCTGGCGGTCAAAGTAAACAGAGCGAAGGCCGAGTCTAAATTGTTGAAAAACCTGCTGTGTAAGGATTTTAATATCCGGGAAACGGCGGGCGAAGCGTTCTTGAGCTTTGAACAGCTGAATAATGAAGCTATGTTTGATATTGACCTTCTAAAACCGCGTTATGGCATCGGCGGCGTGGATTTATCTTCCACTACGGATTTAACGAATGCAACATTGATTTTTAAAACAAGGGACAATTTAGCAATTCTTTACGTTGAGCAGATGTACTGGATACCAGAGGATTTATTTGAAAAGCGGGTACAGGAAGATAATATCCCATATGATATCTGGTATGAGCGTGGATTTATCCGTAAATGTTCCGGTAACCGTATCAATTATCATGACGTAGTAGAATGGTTTATTGAAATGCAGCAGAAACATGATATTTATCTGTATAAATGCGGATATGACAGCTGGTCGGCTGCTTATTTCGTGGAAGATATGAAAAAACAGTTCGGCGAAATGACGATGGAGGCAGTTATCCAAGGTAAAAAAACTTTGTCGGCGCCGATGAAAAACTTGGAAGCAGAACTGACGGCAAAACGGATTATCTATAATAACAATCCTGTATTGAAATGGTGTATGGGAAATGTTTCCGTGGATATAGATAAAAACAATAATATTCAGCCGTGTAAAACGAGCAGAACTTTAAGAATAGACGGTTTCGCCGGATTACTGGACGCTTTTGTTGTTTTGGAAAGAAATTTAGAAGATTATCTTAATCTGTGTTAGGAGGTGAAATGTTGAAATTAAGTTTTAGGAGCATGTTCAATAGGATTTTTAAAAGCAAATCACAGAATATCATCGCTGAAAATTTCAAGTTGCTGAATGGTTACGAGAATGTATTTACACCGTTTGATGCCAATGCTTATGATGATGATACGGTACGGACCTGTATAGATTGCATTGCAAAACACTGTGCCAAATTAAAACCGAAACATATACGAAAAAAAGCTGGGAAAATTCAAGAGCAGATAAATGACAGCTTAGATTACTTACTGGCAAACAGACCGAATGAGTATTTAAGCACGTATGATTTTATCTACAAAGTGATTTCTCAGCTTTTTGCATATAATAATGCTTTTATCTATATAAAGTTTAACGCATGGGGTAATGTAGAAGGTCTGTATCCTTTAAATTTCGGTGATTTGGAACTGAAAGAATATAAGGGGCAATTATTTTGTAAATTCAATTTTCTTGGCGGCGAAACGGTTTTTGTACCGTATACGGAATTGATACATCTGCGACGCCATTTTAACCGGCATGAAATCTACGGTGAAAGCAATAAAGCATTGAAATCTTCCCTGGATATATTGCGGCATATCAAAATGGCTTTAAAATCAGCGGTAATTAATTGCTTTAAACTTTGGGGCATACTCAAGTTCAATCAGGTGCTGCGTAATGATGATTTGATGAAAGCGTATGAAACGTTTATCAATTCATTTATAAGCTCGTCTTCCGGTAAAGTATCGGGTCTGGGTGCATTGGACGCTAAAGCAGATTTTAAGGAATTGACTTCCGATATTAAAACAGTGGACGCTACGCAGATGGATTTTGCACGTGAGGATATTTACCGTTATTTCGGTTTGTCGGATAAAATCATAACCTCGACATACACAGAAGAAGAGTACATTGCTTTCTATGAATCGGTAATTGAACCGATTGCCGTACAAATGGGATTGGAATTTACACAGAAGATACTCACAAAGGGAGAACGAAGCCACGGCAATGAAATAATTTTTGAAAGCAATCGGCTGCAATACGCCTCGACAAACAGCAAAATACGTATCTGTCAGGCTTTGTTGCCGCAGGGGATTATTACCATTAACGAAGCCCGCGATTTGTTCGGCTATGGCGGTATTGAAGGCGGTGATGAACGGCAGATAAGTCTTAACTTTGTAAATGCTAATAACCAAAGTATGTATCAGGTTGGAAAAAATTTACAGAGTAATGCAGATGAAGGAGGTGATGAGGATGAATAAACGTGAGTACAGGTCAGCAGACTTGATGATTGGCGGCAGTGCTGATGATAATGACGAAATGATTGTCGAAGGTTATGCAGCAGTATTCAATCAACCGACGGTTTTATGGTCGTATGACGGAATTGATTACAGAGAGGAAATTGACGCTGGCGCATTTGATAATGCTGATTTAAGCGATGTTATCTTCAGATATAATCATTCTTCCGATGTATATATTTTGGCCAGAACGAAAAATAATACTTTGAGCTTAACAGTGGATAATGTAGGGCTTAAAATTCGGGCTAAAATAGCCAAAACGCAGACCGGCAGGGATTTTTACACGCTGGTCAAACGCGGGGATATAGATAAAATGTCGTTTGGCTTTATTGTAGAAGAGGAGGCGTATAATCAGGAAACGCATACACGCAGAATATTGAAATTCAAAACAATAACGGATGTATCAGGTGTGGATTTTCCTGCATATGAAGGAACAAGCATTGCTGAAGGAAGAAGTGCTGAAGATTTATTTAAAAAATATGTTGTTCAAAGAAACGATGAGGAAATTAGAAAAAGATTATTGTTGAAATTAATTTAAAGGAGTATGAACATGAATAAAAGATTATTGGAAATAATGAAAGAAAAAGAAGAGCTTCGTGCAAAAATCAAAGACGGTAAAGATATTAATTTAGAAGAAATGATGCAGAAAGTTGAGGCTCTAAATAAAGAAGAAAAGGAAATCAGAACACGCGAGAAACTTCTTGAGGATTTAAATAGTAATAGCGAGCTGGGTAATAATATTAATAAGCCGGAAGATAAAAAAGAACAGAGAAACAGTAAATATGACAGTGAAGAATACAGAGCTGCTTTCATGGATTATGTCGTAAAACAGAAACCGATGCCGAAAGAGTTCAGAGAAAATCAGGTAACTAAAACAACCGATGTAGGTGCCATTATTCCACCGACAACCTTAAATAAGATTGTGGAAAAGCTGGAAAGTTATGGTAATATCCTGCCGCTTGTAAATAGAACCGGTTTTGCCAGCGGGTTAGTCGTACCTACTTCCAGCATTAAACCTGTAGCGACATGGGTGGGCGAAGGAGAAACATCGGATAAACAGAAGAAAACTCTGGGCAGTGTGGTTTTTGCCGCATATAAATTACGCTGTGCAGTGGCGGTTTCTCTGGAAACTAATGTTATGACTTGGTCCGCGTTTGAAACGACTTTAATCAACAATATAGTTGAAGCGATGGCAATAGCTTTGGAAAACTCTATTATTAACGGTACAGGAACGAAACAACCGACAGGCATTTTAAAAGATGATAGGATCGGTGTGAAAATTGAAACAGATAAAATCAGCTATGATTTAATCACGAAAGCTGAAGGTGAATTGGAAGAAGCGTATGAAGCAGGTGCCGTATGGTGCATGAATAAAAAGACTTTCATGCAGTTTGTCGGCATGACGGACAGCAACGGTCAGCCGATTGCCAGAGTAAACTACGGTATCAACGGCAGACAGGAAAAAGTGCTGCTGGGAAGAACGGTAGTAACCACTAAATTTATGCCGGCTTTTTCTACCGGCGTAGGCGACGGCAAAACATTTGCCTTTTTATATAATTTCAAGGATTATACGCTTAACACGAATTATCAAATGGGTATTAAAACGTACGAAGATGATGATACAGACGACATTATCAGAAAATCAGTGCTGATTGCCGATGGAAAAGTAATTGACAGCAATTCACTGGTAAAACTTGTTTATAAAGCGGCAAGTGTTGAAAAAGCATAAGTCATAATGTGAGTGATTTTTATGTACGAACAGTTGAATGAGCTGAAGCAGTATTTAAGAGTGGATACTGACCTAACTGAAGATGATAATTTGATATTGTCTTTGGCGGATACTGCTATAGCTTATATAGAACAAAGTACCGGCAAAAAATATGTAAAAGACAATATTTTTGATTTAACCATAAAGCAGTTAGTTGCTCACTGGTATGAAAATAGAAAGATTATGGCGGACGGTAATTACAAAAATAACGGCAGTGAATTACCGTATGCCGCCACATTGCTAATAAAACATATTGCCTTATCCGGTGCCTATGAGGTAAAAACATGATAAATATAGGTACTTTAGATAAACGCATAAGCATAATCAAGATGAAAGAGCAGAAAAATGAATACAATCTACTGGAAACAAAGCCGAATGTATTACTGAACTGCTGGGCTAGAATTGAGCCGTTTCGAGGTAGAGAATACTTTGAAGCATTGAAAATAAAAACAGCCGATTATGTAAAAATTACTATACGTTACAGACCTAATATTACGGATAATATGTTGGTTAAATATCATGATGTTCTATTTGAAATTCAGAATGTAATAGACCCGTATATGCGGCATGAAAAACTGGAATTAATGTGCATATTACGTAATCGGGGAGACGCTGAAAATGGACATGAATGAATATGCTGAGCTGTTGGCCAGAGTGGAAAAGGAAATGCCGCTTGAAGCAGAAAAACAGCTGCAAAGAGGCGGAAACGTTTTAAAGCGGATGGCACAGAATGCCGCGCCGAAAGATACAGGAAAACTCGCCAAAAGTTTTAAAGCGGAAACGAAAGGCTGGAGTGCCGAAAATCTGGAATGTCATATATACAGCAAGGCAAAACATTATCATCTTATTGAAAGAGGTCATGTAATAAAAACTCGAAAAGGAAAAATTGTCGGTTATAAAGCCGGAACATTCTTTTTTAAGAAAACATGTGATAAATTCGGTTTAACTGTAGCACCGGAATTGGCAAACAGATTTTTTAAGCGAATGAAAAGGAAACTAAATGGATAGGATACAACAGACGGATATTATAGCAACAGTAGCCGGAATGATAAAAGATTATCCTGTATATGATGATGAGGAAAAACAGAATTTTAACAAACCGTGTTTTTTCATTAAACTAATTCCTAACTTAGTGAGAAACACTGTAAATGTTAATAAAAATAAGTTATCTATAATGCTTACGTATTTTCCGAAAAATTATATGAAACGGCAGATTGAATATCTGAAGGTAAGTGATGAAATCAGAAATTTATTTGCTCAGGGGTTTCCGGTAAAAAACCGATATCTGCATATAGAATCCATACAGGATACCAGAATTGGCGAATTGGGAGATATTTTGCAGATAGAGCTTGAAACGAATTATTTTGATACGACGGGATATAACTACAATGACGGTTACGATATCGTTCAAAATGTAACGGTAGAAACCGATTTTAAAGATAGGAGCTGATTTTAATGGGAATGCCTAGTATAAGTATTGCTTTTAAAGAAAAAGCAGTAACGGCAATAACACGTTCGCAACGCGGCATAATAGCCTGCATTATTGAAGATGAAAATTATGCGGCTTTTTTGGATAATCCCTATATTATGTACGATATAAATGATTTGCCGGACGGATTATCCGTAAAAAATCAAAAACAGGTGGAATTAATGTTTAAGGGGTATCAGACGGCACCAAGCAAAATACTGATGTTCGTAAGTGAACCGGTAGCAGGTACTACGCAGACAACCCCGGCAAAAGCAACGGTTTCGGCACCGGAAGGCGTGGATAAAGGCACTGTTTCCATACATGAAGACAGTCTTTATACAGGTATTGTCGGTAAATCCATCGTTATTACCATTACGACGGCAGGTGAAGCCGGTACAGCAAAATTTAAGTGGAAAGTAAATGATGAGAAAAACAGTGAGGAAATTTCTACCGGAGAAAATATTAAACTGATTGACGGTGTAGCAGTCGATTTCAGCGGAAATTTCACGGCAAATGATGTATATACTATAAGCTGCGTGCCGGAGACAGTTACTTTAAATCCGTATAAAGAAATATTGGATAAATTGGAACATGAACGATTTGATTATCTGGTAATACCGGCAATAGAAGACGATGATAAATCTGTTATTGCTACATGGATAAAATCAATGCGCAGCGTAAGCGATAAAATGATTAAGGCTGTGCTGCCTAATATAGCGGCAGACAGTGAAGGTATCGTTAATTTTACGAATACGATGATTAAAACGTCTGAAAGCGAAGAAACATTCACGACAAAAGATTACTGTTCTCGCATTGCGGGTATTATCTGCGGTACGCCGATGACCATTTCTTGCACATATGCGCCGCTGGCGGAAGTAATAGACTGCGATAAATACAGTAAGGAGGAAATGGACAATAAAGTAAATGCCGGTGAATTGTTCATTTTTACGAATAGTAAACAGTTCAGAATTTCCCGCGGTGTCAACAGTTTTATTACTACTGTGCAGGATAAAGGGGAAAGTTTTAAAAAGATTAAAAAAGTTGATGCCATGGATATGATACACGATGATATCAGAGATACTATTGATGAGTCATATATCGGTAAATACAGCAACAGCTACAATAATAAGTGTCTGCTTATAACGGCTATAAACGGATATTTTTACGGATTGGCAAATGACGGCATTTTAAATCCCGACTATGATAACAGAGCTGATTTTAACATCACCAAAATTAAGGAATATTTGATGAGTAGAGGTTATTACACAAAAGAAGAATTGTCTCAAATGAAAGACGTTGAAATTGCCAAATTGGACACGGATGACAAAGTATTCTTATTAGCAAATATCAAAATTCTTGATGCAATGGAAGATGTCAGCTTAGAGATAAATATTTAAAGGCGGTGAATTTTTATGGACAGCATGAAAGCCTCGCAGGTATTCAACGGCAGTCATGGTGAACTTTGGATTGACGGTGAATATTTTGCAGAAGTTACTGCATTCAATGCGGAAGTTAATCTGGAAAAAGCTGAAATAAAGATAGTAAAGAAATTATGTAAAAATTACAAGGTAACCGGTTATGAATGCAAGGGCAAGGTAAAACTTAATAAAGTATCTTCGTATATGATTAGAAAATTAAGCGACAGCATGAAACAGGCAAAACAGGTTTCGTGTGAAATCATCAGTTATATTAATGACCCTGACGCTATCGGAGCTGAACGTGTAGTTGTCAAAGACGCGGTATTCGATAAATTGATTTTGGCGGATTGGGAAGCCGGTAAAATGGGTGAAGAAGAATATGATTACACCTTTACTGATTGGGATGTATTGGAAACAGCAGCTTAAAAGTGTTCAACTTGAACACTTTTCTTGAAAGGAGTTTGTAAGATGAATATAGTCGATAAATTAATGACAATAGATGCAGGAAAAATTTTGGAAAGACCAACGGAAACAATGGAGATTAAACGTTTAAGCAATCTGCTGGGCGAACCGTTTCTGATTAAGTTACAGGCTGTTCATCCGCAACGATATACTGAAATTCAGTCTATGGCTGTGGATTTAAATAAAAAAGGTCATATAAACAATGTTGATATTTATAAGCAGAATACGCATATGATTTTGGCAAGCTTAGTTGAGCCGAATATCAAGGACAGAAAATTACTGGACCATTTTAAAGCGGCAACACCCGTTGATTTAATCGGTAAGTTGTTTTTAGCCGGAGAAATCGATGAGATTAATAAAAAAATTAATGAAATCAGCGGTTTTAATGATGAAGAAACTGAAAAAATAAAAGATGAAATAAAAAACTGATAAAATCTGACGGTAAGATAAACGTGATGTACTGGGCGTTCAGACTGCATCATATTAAACCGTCAGATTTTTATAGATTAGGCTGGTATGAAAAAATAATTATGACAGCTTTAATTGAACAGGAAATTGAAGATGTAAATAGAGAAAGGCAGGTAAAGGAATGAGTCAGATAATTGATGCTATATTGCGATTAAGAGACCAGTTCACGCCTGCCTTAATCAGAGCCAGAAGCCAGCTGGAACAGACTGCCAAGTTAAATGAACGTATCGGCAGAGACTTGCAGAGGACTGGCAGAAGTATTTCCGGTATAGGAGAGGCTATGATGCCTATGGCAACAGGAATAGCCGTTGCCGGTATGGCTTCAATAAAAACTTTTGCAACATTTGATGATACAATGCTGGCGGTAAAAGCTAAAGCTGGAGCAACCGGAGAAGAGTATCAGAAGCTTAGAGATGTAGCAGCCAATCTCGGTGCGACTACATCTTTTTCTGCTTCTCAGGCGGCTGAAGGAATGAATATGCTGGCGGCAGCAGGTTTTAACTCCAATCAGATTATCGGAGCCATGCCGGGTATGCTGGATGCCGCCGCGGCTTCACAGACTGACCTCGCTACCATATCGGAGATAACTTCAAATGCACTTAATATCTTCGGATTGAAAGTAAATGATACTAATCAGATGATACAAAACACCAACATGGTAGCGGATGTACTTACGGCAACAGCTAACAAAACCAATGCCAGTATACAGGATTTAGGCACGGCTTTAGCTTATGCCGGACCGCCGGCGAATACTTTGCATGTAAGTATACAGGAATTATCCGCCGCTATGGGAATAATGAAAAATAACGGTCTGGAAGCAAGTACAGTGGGTACTTCATTGCGTGCTGTACTGTCAAGACTGGGTAAACCACCGAAAGAAGCGGCGGAAACAATCGCGGAATTAGGCATACAAACCAAAAAGGCAGACGGAAATTTTGTCGGTCTGCAAAGTGTAATAGGACAGTTGTCGAGTAAGTTTGCCGGCTTATCGGATATGCAGCAGGTAGCATATGCGAAAACCTTAGCCGGTGAGGACGCCTATTCGGGATTATTGGCACTGATAAAAGCAGGGCCTGCGGCACTGGCTGATTTAACGAATGAGCTTAATAACTGTAGTGGCTCGGCAAGTAAAGCGGCGCAGGAAATGAACAGCGGTATCGGCGGGGCATTAAGGCAGATGGAAGGTTCTATTGAAACGATAATGCTCGGTATCGGTCAGCAACTTACACCGTATATACGGATTGTTTCCAATGAAATTCAGTATTTGGCACAGGTCTGGCAGAGTTTAAGCCCGCAAATGCAGGCTAATATTACAGCATTGGGATTGGCAAGCATCGGATTTGTAGCATTTACGACTGTACTTGGCGGAGCAGTAAGTGCAATCGGAGCTTATAGAAAACTTCTGGGCAGTTACGGCGGAAATCTTGATAAATTTATGCGTAGATACCCGCTGTTAAGTAAACTGATTTTAGGATTAAAAAATGTCTTTGCGGGATTTAATCTAAGTTTATTGAGGAACGTATTTGCATTAAATCGAGTATCAAAAGCGACATTACTGCATTCAGCATATGTAAAAGTTCATGCTTTAGCATTAAGTATAGCCAGCGCAGCTGTTAATTTATTGAACAATACCATAAGAAATGCGCCGGCTCTATTAGCAAGATTTACGGCAATGCTTGGAGCCAATATAACTTTTTTGAATTTGTACCGGTTAGCCGTAGCTTCAGTAAGTAAAGTATTTGCCGTATTAAGAATAGGGCTGGCTTTTCTTACAGGTCCGGTAATGTTGGCAATAATAGCACTGGCGGCAGCGGCTTATTATATTTATACAAATTGGGATAAATTACGGCCGTATTTTATGCAAGTATGGGAACAAATTGTATTGGCATTCAATAATGCCAGACAAATTATTATGCCGGCGGTAAATGCTTTGAAAAATGCGTTTGCCGTGTTCTTCAATAGCGTTTCATCACAAAGCAGTGCTTTATCTTATTTGACTGGACTGTTTATTTTGATTGCTAATATAGTAGGACCTGTATTCGGTGCCGCATTGATAAGTATTGCGGGCTTAATAGGTACTGTTTTAGCTACAGCTATAAATACAGCTGCTAATTTTGTTGCCATGTTGATAGGCGTGTTTGCCGGTATAATTACTTTTATCACAGGCGTGTTTGCGGGTGATTGGACTATGGCGTGGCAGGGAATAGTACAGATTTTTGACAGTATCGTAAACGGTATCCAGGGAACGTTTGAAGCAGTGATTGACGGTCTGCGAGGTGCAATAAACAGCCTTATTAACGGAGCAAACAGTATCAGTATAGATGTACCGGATTGGGTTCCGGCTATCGGCGGTTCACACTTTCAACCGAGTATTCCTCTTCTAGCCGGTGGTACTGATAATTGGCCAGGCGGACCGGCTGTTATTCATGATGCCGGAGCGGAACTTGTTGACCTGCCGACCGGTGCCAGAGTAATTCCACATGATAAATCCTTACAAAACGAATATCAGCGGGGAAAAGCTGCTGGTATCAATAATGGCGGTAATATAGTAGTGAATTTTTATGGCGGAGTTACTATAAACAATGACGACGATATAAAATCTTTGGCGGTAAAAGTAGCCAGAGAGATAGCATTTCAGCAAAAGGTACGAGCTGTTAATTTAGTGGAAGGGGCGATTTAATGGCAAGCATAATAGATTCGCTAATAGATAGTATTTTAAGCAGTAACGGTAAAACAAATACAGATTGTAAGATATATCTTAGCTGTGCCGGTGAAGAATTACTGCTTCCCGTTCCGCCTGCTAAATTTGAAATTACCAGAGCGTACAATAATTCTCGAATAACAATCAATAAAATCGGTGAAATAAACATGCTGGGGAAAAAAGGACTTAAAACATTATCCATTACCAGCATTTTTCCCAATCAGCGATATACTTTTTGCATTTGTGAGCCTAATTCTCCATATGATTATGTGGATAAGATTAATACCTTTGCAGTATCCGGTGAAGCTGCAAACATCAGAATTACAGATTCAGATGTAAATTTCCCTGTAAGTATAGATAATTTCAGTTATGGTGAAGACGATGGAACGGGAGACGTTTTTTATAAAATTGACATGACGGAATATATTTATCTGGCGGATACAGCATTGACAGATAAAGTAGCAGCGGCCACCGGTTTAAAAGGACGGGAAGATATAGCCGAAAAAACGAAGGAAATAACTGTTTATCCGGGCGATTCGCCAATGGATATAGCAAGCAGAGCAATCGGCGAACATATAACCTTAGATGATAAGAACTTGAATTATCTGAAGTTGTATAAGGAATTGAGTAAAAAGGATTTATCTGCGGGTGAAGTATTGAAAATTACAGGGCAAAAGGTAAAAGTAGGCGACACAATTGTTAATTTTTAAGCGAAACAATACGGAAGATATAACAGAATATATACTTTCCAGTACATGGAGCGGTGATAAAATTCAAGCTGCGAGAAAAATTGACTTTTCCATAGCATATAATTTAAAAGACAAGAATTTTAAAAATCTGAATATAGTTTTAGGTGATTTGATAACCGTATATTATATTGATGAAAAAGCAAATAAAATAGCGGATACAGCTTATCAGGCATTAGAAATATTCAGAGGCAGAATTTTTTTCCGGCAGAGAACTACAAATGAAAACACGATGACGTTTGTGGCTTATGACAATCTGATATATTTGGCAAAGTCGAAACTGCGCAAAAAATTTTCCAATATGACGGTGGATGATGTAATAAAACAGGTTTGTAATGAATTGGGCGTTTTAGTGGGTGAAATAACTCCAATCGGTGTGAATGTCGATTTTATTGCTGATGCCATGACTGGAACCGAAATTATAAAAAAAGCCTTTGATTTGGCATATGCTGCTAATCAAAGGCTTTATCACTGTTACATGAAAGAAGATAAGCTTTATGTAGTTGAAGAAAATGAAATTGTTGAAAACTATGTAGCATCCGATTCTGTCAATGTACAGTACAGTAATCACAGCGAGTCGATTGAAGAAATGATAAACGTCGTAAAGATTGTTGATGAAGCAGGTAATGAAGTGGGTTATGTGCAAAATGAAGCAGATAAAACAGCTTACGGTATGTTGCAGGATATTTATAAAATAGACAAAAAACAGGATACGCAGTCAGCAGCAAAGGCACTGTTGAAAACAGTCAAATACGAGTCGTCAATTTCGGTATTAGGTAATACACAATGTATAACAGGTTATGCCATTACAGTGCAGGAAGAGCAGCTGAAAGGGAAATTCGCCATAATACAGGATACGCATAAATTTGAAAACAATACGCATATCATGGATTTAAATTTGAAATTCTTGGAAGAAGTGAATGACAGTGGAAAATAGAAAAGACCCCTATACACAGATGTTGCAGATACAGCAGTCTGTAGCGAAAACTTTGCGAAAAAGCGGTGTCGGTATAGGAAAGATATTATCGCCGCCGCCGGATATACAAATTGCGTATAACGGTTTTATTTTAGATAAATACGATGTATTTGTTGATGAATATTGGGTAGCAGGTCATGAGAGAAATGTTAAAGGTACATTGAGTTCGGCAACACAGAACCGTTCCGGCGGCAGCGGAGATGCAATGTATGAGAGTCATAATCATGATATTGCCAATCCTTATACGGAAAATCTTATTTATACTGATACGTATAAACCGGGCGATTATGTAAAAGTTGAACCGATAGAGGCGAGTGATGAGATGGGAACAAGTCAGCAGTATTTAATCTCAGGTAAATTTATAAGACTGGACGGTAAATAATATGGCAAATCCGTTTGTAAATGGAATATCTGTATCATCCGTTCAGAGCAGTGAAAACTCTTTGCCGATAATCACAGAATATGCCTGGGATTTTGAAAAAGACTGTTTTATTTTTGAAAACGGAAAGCATAAAATCGTTACTGAAAATGAAGCTTTAAAAGTATGGGTATATAAAGTTGTGAAGACAGAACGGTATCTATACTATAGAGCCTATGACTCAAGTTACGGTATCGAGCTTGAAAAATTTATAGGTAGGGAAATCAATACATCGGATGTGGCGGATAAATTATTCAGATATGTAACAGAAGCATTACTGGTAAATCCGTATATAAAAAAAGTAAATGCAGTTAATTATGAAATAAATAGTGCAAAATTAACTCTGATTATCAGTTTGACGAGTATTTATGGAAATTTTAATACGGAGGTGAGCATGTGAGTGATGAATTTGAAATGCAGAGCAAAGCTGAAATTTTAAACAGATTGAAACAGGATTTAACGGGAACAGTTACGGATATAGAGGGTTCTTTTACTTTTGATACGTTGATAGCCAATGCCGCAGAATTTGAATGTGCGTATGCCGAAATGAATTTGTTACGGGAGGCAGTATTTATTCAGTCGTCTTGGGGAACGGCACTGACGGATAAATGTGCAGAGCATGGTGTAATCCGCAAACAGGCGACAAAAGCAACTGTTGTATTGACTATAACAGGTCAGGCAGGGGCTTTCATACCGAAAGGAAGTTTGTTTGAAACTGAAACTGGTATGCAGTTTTATACGATAGACGATGTTTCTATGACTTCTGATACTGTGAAAATAAGAGTGGAAGCAGGTATTGCCGGAACAATAGGAAATGTAGAAGCCAATACGATAAATAAAATTCCAATGTCAATACCAAATATTACCGCAGTTAATAATGAAGAACCTGCCTATGACGGTTTCGATGAAGAAACAGATGACGATTTACGGGAAAGAGCTTTATTGCATGTAAGAACGCCGGGAACCAGCGGCAATGTTATGCACTATAAAGAATGGGCGTTAGCTGTTGAAGGTGTGGGCGACGTTGAAATAATACCGCTTTGGAACGGCAACGGTACGGTAAAAATCGTAATAATCAATGCTGACAAGCAACCGGCTTCAGAAGAGCTGATTGAAAATGTCGAAAATTATATTGAAGAAAACAGACCGATAGGAGCCACTGTAACGGTAACGACACCGGAAATTGTACCTGTGAATATTAATGTAAAAATTTTAGGTGAAAGCTTTAATGAACAGAAAATTAAAGATAATATAGCAGAATATTTCGGTACATTAAGTTTTAAAATATCAGAAGTATCTATAAATCGAATAGGAAAAGCAATTCTGGATACAGCTGATGATATAGATTATGATGCAGACAGTTTAAAAATAAATGACGGTACGGAAAATATACCTTTGACGATAGAGCAGATAGCCGTTTTGGGTGAGGTGATAATATCGCATGATTAGAAAAAATGAAGTGGATATTTTGCGATATCTGCCGGATTTTTTAAGTAAAGACCCGATATTCAGTAAAGTAAGTAATACTCAATCAAAAGAACATGAGCGATTGCGTTTGTTGTTACAGGATTTATCGGATAATTTATTTATAGAAACGGCAACATGGGGATTAAAATATTGGGAAGAATTTTTAAATGTAAAACCAAAAGATGGAGATAATTACACTACTAGACGAAATAGAATAAAAATATTATTAAATGCCCATGATGTATCTACTAAAAAATTTATGACAGATTTAACAAATAGATTTTTAAATGATAATTCAAGCGAATTAATCGAGCATAACGAAAGTTATTATTTTGATATTTGTTTTAATAATGGAAGTTTATTTGATTTGGAAGGATTAAGAGAAGCAATAAAACTTTATAAACCAGCGCATCTAGGTGTAAAATATTTTGCTTTGCAAAATACCCAATCTAGTGTATTTGTTTATGGACTTATTAATATAGCTGAACAAATAGAAGTAGAAGCAGAAGCAGGATATAGTATAGATCCTGTAAAGGCTTCTTTTTTTGTTGCTGGTGCAATTAATATAGCAGAACAAACAGAATTAAATTTTGATACAAGTATTGGAGAAAGAAATTTATCTTTAGATGGAAAAACTATTTTTTATGGAATAACTGATTATGCAAATACTATAGAAATTTAAAATTTAAGGAGTTGAATATAATGGCAAGTTTCCCACCAGTAACCATGACCACTGAAGGACTAAATATGATTGCAAAGGCTTCTAGTGGAAATACTGAAGATAGACTTATTATTACAAAAGTAAAGTTAGGAGATGGTGTATCTGAAGGTAATATTCGAGATTATACAGATGTTATAAGTTCTAAAAAAGAAGTATCATTATCAAAATGGGAAGATAGAGGCGATGGTCGATTTAGATACACATTCATTTATAATAATGAAGGTGTAAAAACGGGATTTTATCACAGAGAAATAGGCTTGTTTGCTAAAAATGGGGATAGCGGTACAGAAAAATTAATAGCATATAGTAATGCGGGCAGCTATCCTGGATATATTGATGATGAAACAAAAGAAATACCATATCAGCGTCTAATGATAAATATAGGCGTTGGTGATACAGATAATGTTTCAGGTCGAGTTGATGTAAGTAATGCCGTAACTATCGAAATGTTAAATGAACACGATGCTGATGAAAATGCACACTCTAATTTAATTAAACGTTTGTTTGGCTCTGCTTCTGCTACTATGGAGAGTGTTAAGCAAAAAAATGAAGAGTGGGCTAAAGAAGTTTGTTTACCATTATCTGGAGGGACATTAACAGGTAATTTAAATGCTAATGGACATAATGTTACTGCTACTAAATTTATAGGAAATTTAGAAGGCAATGCTAAAAATATAAATTATGGTTATAATGCAGGGGAAACACCTTTGCCTACGGAGAACTTTAGGACAAATGTATTAAATTTAAATGGAATGGGATTTTCCGTACAGCCTACACATTGCGCTTCCGTAGATAAGAGTACGTTAAATTGTGTGGGAATTGCTTTTAGTGGAGGATGGGATACAAACGGTTTTATACAAATATCTTATTATTCTCCGCGTGCTTGGATAGGTGGAGGTTCCGACGAAAATATAAGATGGTATAAAGAATTAGCATTTAAGGATGATGTAATAAATGTATCGAGTGTAAAACCAATGATGCTAATGACATTAGATAATAGTATTGTTGGAACAGGTTGGACTAAAAATATAGATGGTGTAATTACTCAAATCGCAGAAATAGATTTAAATGGACAACAAGAAATTGATATATTATTTCCGATAACTTTTCCGCAAAAATGTTTATTTTTAGATATTGAAATAATAAATGTAGAAAAGGATACAAATATTAATTGCATTTTCCATACAATAGAAAAAACTGTAGATGGAGCAAAATTATTAAAAGTTGGTACTGGTAGTCCTAAAAAAATAGTAGTTAAAGTTGTAGGCATTTAAGGAGGACTTTATAATGGATAAAGCATATTTAGTAGAATTAAACGCAGATGGTACACGTAAAAAAACCTATGCAAAAGGTATATTTTATCAAGTAGAAGAAATACAACCTATTAAAGAATATACAGAAGAAGGCACAGAACAAATAACAGGCTATACAAAGGAAAAAATAATTCCACTGGTAAATGGATTTAATCCAGAAGAAATAGTAGCCAGTGGCGGTATATGGCTTACTACAGAAGAATATATAAATTTACTACAGACAAAAGTATATAAAAAAGAAGGTGCAGATAATGCGTAAGATTTTATTAGCGTTATGTTGTGCCTTTTTTTTATCTATAGCAACTGTAAATGCTAATCCTATTCATGATATGCAGGATGATATTCCTACAGATAAAGCTTTGCACTTCGCGGCTGGATATATTATTTCGGACCAGTTGCAAAGAAATGCAGGTTGTAGTGCATTTGAAGCATTTCTTATTACATCTGCTATAGCATGGGGAAAAGAGAAATATATTGATGATAATATAGATAATAATGACGCTTATGCTACTATGACAGGAAGTCTATTTTATCAAATAAAATTTTAAATTAATGAGGTGGTGATATGTATGAGCAAATTATAAATTTTGTTAGTTCGTTAATTCCTACTAAATTAGAAACGTATGTTGGAGGAGGTGTTGCCTTTGTGGGAGTTTTATTGCAGCATTTATTTGGACCATGGTCTGATAGTTTTGAAACACTTTTAATTCTAATGGTTATAGATTATATAACTGGTATAAGTGCTGCATATATAAATCCGAATATGAAGCTAGATAGTAGTAAATGTGGGACTGGTGCATTAAAAAAAGTTGTTATTTTATTAGTTATAGCAACAACATACAGAATAGATTTGATAGGGCAAACAATGGCGAAAGACGTTGTATTGCTCTTTTTTATTGGTAGAGAAGCATTATCTATATTAGAGAATTCCGCCAACTGTGGCTTGCCAGTTCCAGAAAAATTAAAAGCAACATTAGCACAATTTACAGAAATGAAAAAGGAGAAAAATTGAATGAAAATTTTTATTAATCCAGGGCATGATAAAGTTTATGACTCTGGTGCCAAAAATGATGTTTTAGGAATTAGAGAATGTGATATTGCATATGTAATTGGAGCATTAGTTGAAAAGTATCTTAATAATGTAGGTATTGAAACAAAAAGCCTGCAATCTGACAATCTTTGTAATGACACAGATTATTATAATGATAGACCTATAGCAGTATGCGACCTTGCTAATAATTGGGGAGCGGATTTATTTATCAGTATTCATTGTAATTCTTTTAATAATTCGGAAGCTAAAGGGACAGAGGTTGAAGTATTTAGTTTCAATACAGAAGCCCACAAATTAGCTACTTGTATTCAAAATCAAATTGTTGGTTCTATTAATACAGTTAATAGAGGTATAAAAGAATATCCTTCTTTAAAAGTTTTAAAACATACTACTATGCCTGCTGTATTAGTAGAAACAGCCTTTATCAGTAATATGGAAGATGCTAAAAAATTAATTGAGCGTAAAGATGATATCGCACGTGCTATTGCTAGAGGCGTTACAGATTATATGTTACTTAATAAATAAGGGGAGTATATGTGATGACTATTGATGAAATTAAAAATGAAGTTTTAGAAAATATTAAGGATTTTGTTACGACTGAAGTAAAAGATATGGCTATTAAATGGATTAAAGATACAGCATTGCCAGCAGTTAAAGAAGTAGCTACAGCTTTTGTTGCAGAGCTTAAAAATA